>JAABUP010004577.1_pt1 | contig 22341 bp, 25 predicted proteins | sample 5559201 | NCBI WGS metagenome assembly JAABUP01 (sample SAMN10711887, study PRJNA513373) | rock metagenome | isolation source: Antarctica rocks | place: Antarctica | reverse complement strand
CCGGCGTCTTCTCAACGTAAAAGCCCGTCCCGATATCAACCAGCACCGTCGTAGTTGAGGCGAGGAGGCCGGGGACGTAGAGGGAGGGGGTGAGGGGGATGAGGAGGGGTGTGGCTATATTAGCACATCAGTTCATCAGCTCAACTCATGCTGTACCTTACATGGGGATGGATGGCGGGGGGAGGGTACAGACCAGGTTCCCGAACCCCCTCCCTCACGCTGACGGTACAATCTTGAAACTTGCTCTGGGCGCTTTTCAGCTGGGAGTAGGAGGTGGTGAGGTGTTGGAGTTCGGTGGTTAGGGTGTTTTTGAGGTTGGTTAGTTGGGGGGTGGGGAGGGAGAGGAGGTTGAGTTGTTGGTGGGGGGGTTGGGGTTGGGATGGAGGGGAGGGGGTGGACATTTTGGTGGGGTGGTGGTGAGGTGTGGTGGTGGTGGTGGTGGTGGTTGTATGGGGGATGGGGGATGGGGGAGGGGAGTTATGTCGTGTGGGATTTGGGGGAGTGGGGAGTGCGGTTGGGTACTAGTCCGGGGTGGGGACGGGGTGGGGACAGAGTGTTTAGATAGGGGTGGTTTTGGGCCTGTGAAGGAGAATTCTTGGCGGGGTTGGGGACGTGGGATAGATGATATTAATGGGATGATGGGGCACAGATGGATATGTACATCTGAAAGCATGGGATCATCTATGTGCTCGTTTATTCGAGGGTCATTCTCCCGCAAGTTCTCAATGACATGGGATCCCATCCGCTTTCCAGACTATTTCAAGGGGTTCTTCCCCTTCAATCGACCTCTTCCCAAGGCCTTTCATTTCGCAAGCTCTTGCTTATGTACATAGAATTCCATCCCATTTCCAGGCTATTTCGACAGATTTCCCCCTCGAATCTACCTCCGCCTCAATTCCGCCATCTTCAACGAATGTTGATATTCCAGATCTTGTGCATCCCTTCTGCGTTTCATCTCCGCCTCATGACGCTTCTGCTTGAAAAACTCTTCCTCCTCAAACGCTTTCATTCGCTCTGAATTCGAGGTCTCGTTCAGGTCGTTTTTCCTGTCCGAGACTCTTGTCATCTCCGATTCAGAGGATTGGCGGTCCCTGCTGTTGCTCACTGGGTGGTTTTGTCTGGGTACTGAGGGTGAAGAGGAGATTCTGGAGGGGTCGTAGTGTGGGTGCGAAGGGGCGAGGACGGGGCTCGATGGTGTTGCGGATGGAGTGAGCTGCAGTCCTCGAGGCTCAACCGTTGGTCGGATAGGTGCAGGCTCAGGCTTTGTGGCTGGCTTCGTCTCAGTTCGTACAGCTGGCAGTGTGGGTTTTGCGGTGGGTACTTTGCACGTCATTGAAGTCTGCACCCAGCCAGCCTGAGCTTTGACCGAGGCAGGCAGATACTGGACCCCCATCGCTGCTAAGATCCGCGGATTGGGAATCGCATGGCTATACTTACACCCGAGAGGCGTATCCATGTAATTGCAACGACCGTTGCGTAGCCAGTATTCGCAATACTCCTTGTCACGAATTCTGGTATCTAGTCTGGGTCGGGAAGGAGGGCGAACAGGAAATGTCGATACTGGCAGGATAGGGTCGTGAGATACTCTCGACGATTTGGGAGGACGGTATGAATCAATAAAGTGAGGCGGGCGGTAAGAATCGATAGTGGGTCGCCCTCTTGGTCGCTCACGAGGGCGTTCTTCTTCAATTGAGCCATCTGTATCGGACCGTCGCCGCTCGCGTGTGAGCGGTGAAGCAATAGGATGTTTCTTCGCTGGTGGCGATGAGGACTCCCTCTTATGATCACGCTCGATTTCTTGCTCTCGCTTTCTCTTCATATCGTAGGTAATAATATCCTGGGGCGGCCGTTTCGGTCTTGACCGATCCTCTCGCCACGGGTCGAACTCGCCGCAATACTTAGCAATATGCTGGCGTCGGCCACACTTCGAGCATTGTGCCTTACATCGGGACCACCAATGGTCGGTTGCCCTACAGCCCCAGCATACAGTTGGTAGAGGACAGTCGGAGTGACTGTGCATACCACGGCAACCATAGTTGTCACAGGTGTACATTTTATCATCTGGTAGATCTGGCTGCCTCTGTGTGTTGAGCTCCCGCGGATAGGCGACCCCCCGATCATTGGGTGATTTGAAGTCATGGCAGTATTTAGGGATGTGGCCAGGGCTTCCGCACTCTTTGCATGTCATGGGACACTCGGTCCAGAAATGGTTCGATGAGCGACAGCCCCAGCAACATTTTTCCAGTGGGCAGTCATTGTGTCCGTGAAGACCATAGCAGCGGTAGTTATCACATGAGTCGAAACCTTCTAAGAGATCTTGCTCAATCTCTCCTTCTGAAGCTTCTTCTTCATACACGGAATCTGACGCATGAGGGGAGGTCTGACTTCCAGACTGGTGTTCATTCCAAGGCGCGACTGGAGAGAGAATGTGTTGAGCTAAGCCACCGGAGACTTTTGAATCGGCATCTCGATGGCGTTTACCTTGAGACGATGTCTTCTGATCCGGTGCAGAACGATGAGGGGTAGCCTTAGGTCCTCTAGGAGCCACTACAGGTGGTGGACTGTAGCTGGGTGATCGTGAGCTTGGGGATTCGGTCGTTACAGCTTTCGCTTTGGAGTTTGTTTTCGAGTTGGAAAGCTGGATCCCAGATGGTGTAGGCTTCGAAGGTCGACGGGACTTCATGGATTGGTTCCGTCGTGAGCCCAGCACCTTGTGTTCTGTTGCCATCATTGGTATCAATCTATCAGAAGTGAGCTACACAGAATCGACGTGACACTATGAGACCATGGCGAGTTTACCAACAGAGTCTCAAATGATGAAAGGGCAATGGCCAACTGTAGGAACCTTGGAAAGAATTTGCGCCTGTTCAATTTATGATGTGAGAAATTTGAGAGGGGACAATGGTGGGGAAGTGGGATTTGTTTGCTGAGACTGCAGGTGAATGACTTCTCATATACGCTAAGGGATATTGCATGTAGTGAAGTACCACGCTTTGCAATGCCGAACATGCAAGAACTGGTGAGAAAGTAGCCTTCACGTACTTCACTCATCTGAACTTCTCATGCGAGTCTTTGTGGATTCAAGGGTCTTGGCCTTGTATTGGACCATTTTCACTGGCTTGATGCGTCAATTCAAGTCACCAAGCTGCACAGGTCAAGGATTATTTCTGATGATCTTGGGAACGGAAAAATCAGCCTACAGTGCTTTACGGAGAGTCTAGCAAACCTCAACGCATTATGAGATCTACCTAGACTAGGAGCTCAAGAGATCCTTGACACTCAACCCTCGCCCACCTTTTGGGTTCCTCCGATCCTTGTTGAGCATTAGCAAGGCAGCAGTGGCTTCTTGATCTTGCTCTGGGCTAGGCATGATTGTTGGGGACGTCGACGTCGAAAGGGAGAAGTAAGACTGCGAGCCATGACTGTAGTGCCTCTGCGGGCCAAAAGCGGGTGAAGGCAAGGTCGACGCTGAGGAAGCGTAGGACGAGGCTTGGTACTGAGATTGATTCTCCGAGGCAGGCGAGGGTGTGATCGATTCCGGGCTCCTATAGGAGTCATCTTGACTACGAGCTGTTGGAAAGCTTGGCGAGACAACGCCATTGACGGCAGTGTTCCCCATCGCAACGTCCTCATCATCATCGTCGTCGTCTTCATTGCTATCGTCCTCGTCGAGCGCGGTAGTATTTCGACGGGGCGGAGGCGCTTGAGGCTGCAAGAGTGGGGTGGATAGGGAGTTGTTGGCAGCTTTCAAGTCCGTGATGCAGTTCTCGAGGTATCGAAGGTAATCAATACTTGCCTATCGTCATTATCAGTGGGAATTTCCACCGCCGGTGATGGCTGTCATTCAGCTTACTTGCAAGATCGCCAGCTTGTGCATTTCCTGATCGGTACAAGCAGGTATCATGCCCTTCAGGGTCGCGAACTCTTCGTTCATCTTCGACCTCCTTCTCCTTTCTATGACGCTGTGAGCGGTCTTCCTAGCTATCTTCTTGCCAGCCGCGCTTGTCGAGCTTGGCTGCTTCTTCCCTGTACTATTGACCATGGTCGATGCTGACGCGCTTCTCTTATTGGACCCCTTCGGACTGCGGTGACTCGGGGCTTTGGTAGCATCGTCGGATGATTGCGGTTTGGGCTTCATCTGAATGATGGTGCGAGATCTGGAAGGCGGTGGAGGTAGGGTGAAGTTTGCGTTCATGTTCGACTGGGATTGCTTGGTGGTTGAGGAAGTCCCATTGGCCTGCTTGGGAGCAATAGCAGGTGGACCCAGGTTGAACGTTCTGTCTGTGGCAGAGAGCGGAGAGCCGTCCTTGCCCAGGATTTCGGTCGAGGCGACAGGAGTTGGAGGCAGATTGGCTCGAGGCATGGTCGGATGCCGTGGGGGTTCAGAGCGTCACGTGTAGAGAGTGATTCGAAGGAATGCTAGCTGACTGTCCGCAGTGTGTTGGTGTTGAGAGCTGCGCATGCACGTAGAATCGAACAGCAGGTGGAAGAGTGTGAGTAGAGGAGATTGAGACTCCCCACTCCAAGGGCGGAGGACGAAATCGGAAGAAGCTCGCATGTTCACGCTCGCGTGTCCAATTCCGCCATTCTGATTGGTCCAGTAGGCAGTTCCCCCCCATCTTGCTCTGGCCGCCTGCCCTCCTTCCTCAGCCTCACAATCAGCCCGTTCCGAGACGATTGGCCCTGCTGTCAAACAGTAGCCCTGGTCTCGGTGCCGTGATACACTCTGGCAGGATTGAGGGGATGAAGAGAGTTGGAGGGTGGTCCTCTCACTACGCGGTCAACTAAGTACTTGGCATCACGCACCTCGAGCAGGGGGGTTGGTCAAAAGATGCGCTAGTGATCAGCCCTACCCTCTTGGCGTTTCCGAATTCTGCGCTTGCGGCTCTTCCGGCCGCCTCACCTTCAAAGGGCTTCTTCTGTGCGTCCACCTTCCGCATTCAGGAACGGCAAGCCACATGAACCCTTCGCACACCTCCACCCTCACTCACCCTCCCCTCGTTCCGTACCATGGGGTTACTGTCCTCACCGACACGCAAGCTATGGACGTCGACATCGACCGACACCGCCCTGCCGATCACCCCCGACACGATACAGACATCATGGATACAACCCTAGACGACGCCCTGAATGCTTCCGACAATGGCCAAGCTACAGAGATACAAGTGCACGACGATGCGCCGGTAGTGAAGACCGAAACGACCGCAGCGACAGGGCCTACACAGGTCCTTGAGCGCCCCAGGGAAGGAGGGGATGATGGAGCTCGGGAATCAACAGTGCAGCAGCGTAAGACCCCCACACTGACTCTCTACCCAACCCTTCTCTTGCAGAGCATGGGTTGACACAGGAGCTGTGTGGTAGCTGCCATCCCGCAACCACAAAATCCTCCGCTTACCTCAAACCTCATCTCATTATATGGCCTGCAGCCGCTCGCGGCTTCTGTCGCGAGATTTGACCCGATGACTGGCGAGAAGATTAACAAGATGCGGAAGTCGTACGAAGGTCAACTCAAGACGCTGAGATTATCTGGGAGGAACCGAGCCGTGAAGCACGAGCCAGCAAAGGGCATCGGATTGAGGGATCTTACATTATGGCCGGAGGAGGAATGGCAGAATCAGAAAGTTGCAGGGAAGGACGTGCACCAGGGTCTCCCGGATGGTGTTCTGGCCAAGCTGGAGAGGGCGATGCAAATGCAACCAGGGCCAGTACCCAACAATAACGAGTGGGAAGACCAACTGGGCCATGAAAAAGTGAAGTCAATCGATGCAAAAGCGTCAAAGCTATCTAAAATCAACACCACCACCACAACTCAAAAAACCAAGACAAACGGCCAAGTCAACGGCACCACCACCAGCGCAGAAGCCATCCGACCAAAACGCACCGGGCGAAAACGACGGTATGACGAACACAGCTTCGAAGGATACGGAGAAGGCTACGTCGACGACGACCTAGACATCGGCGGCTACTCATCCGGCGACACGCAATTCAGCAGGCGGAGTTCCACCAACAAGAAGCGCAAAAAGGTACGATTTATACTTCCATGATCTCAATGCCATATATATTCCACTTAGGTACTAACAGCCCCATCAAGGATTATGGAACGAGCCCCACAGGTTTCGGCGACCGCACTGGAAGTTTCGGCTCTAATATGGTGGGCGTGACCGCATATGGACGGTGAAGTCAACAGGACACTGCAATCATCCACCAGTCTCTCAGCCTCTCGGTCGGTCTGAGCAAATTCTCAACCGTCAACAGCAGTCATCCCGGCCCACCTGTATTCCCTTTGAATCCGATCATCCTCATGACACTCATCACATAACCACCATTCACCACATCAAACCGCTGCAACCGAAGCCCGACACTCAATCTACCTCCTATCCAATCACCTACCTAACCACCAACGGCCCCCCCAAACCGCAACCAAAAGCACCTACACTCACTCACACTCACCATCATCCTCATGCTATGCCGACCCCCATCTCACACCCCCCAAACCCTCTCAGCACCTCCACATCATTTCTAACTACGTCATTCATGTATCACGACCTGGGTATACCCTCTTACCGGCGTTCAACGGATCCATCCATCCTTCAGCTTGCAAAGAAGGAAAAGGAAAGCGGGCGTTTACGGTTCTTATTCGCTTATTGATTGGCAAGTGCAAAGCTGGTCAAGCTCTATGAGAAGCACGGACCGAAGGCGTGCAGACATGTGTACTTATAGTCGCTAAAGAGAGAGATCGCTTTCAAATGAATGCCCATTCTCCCAAACAACACATGTATGTTCCACATGTGAAATCGATCGTTTGCATGGCATGTATCAAGCGTCTCATTTCATACGTGACCCCTACCCAGCTACATGAAAAGGTGACGCTGGACGCCAAGCGTAACGACAAGCATCCCCCTGTAAGCCCCCACGTCTTCCAAGAAGCAACGCACAAATCAAGAAATGCTACAGCTCCCCTCCCCCCCCATTCACCCCCTCCCCCCCATCCCTCACCCCAACCCCCGCCCCACCCCCCCTCCTCCTCGTCCTCGCAACCTTCTTCCTCCTCCCCCCCACCTCCCCCCCCTTCCCCCCCTCCTCCCCTCCCCCCTCATCCCCATAAACCTCATGCCACCTCCGACTCTCATCCAACTCATTCATATCCGCCGGCCGCATGCGCAACCACTTCATGCGCGGGCCCGTCTTGGCGCGCTCGCTGACGCGGAAGCCGTAGATGCGGGGTTCGTGGATTTTGCCGGGGCCGAGGCCGGGGGCGAGGTTCGTGGTCGTGATGCCGTTTAGGTGGGGGGGTTGCGGGGGGAGGGGGGTGGGGGAGGGGGGGAGGGGGGGGGCGGTGGTGATGGGGGTGGAGGTTAGGGAGGAGGAGCGCGAGTGTTTTGCGGTTGAGGGGGCGGGGGCGGTGTCGGGGGAGGTGAAGACGGGGTGGGTGGAGGTGAGGTTGAGGGGGTCGCCGGGGGTGGAGACGCTGAATTCGGGGAAGGTCATGAAGAAGAGGCAGCCGAAGGTTGTGCCGAAGAAGGCGCCGTCGACGGATTGGAAGCGGGAGTTTGGGGGGGTGTAGACGTCGAGGCAGGAGGGGCAGAAGAGTTTGACGGTCTCTTGGCCGGGGATGTCGTTTGTGCCGACGGGGAGGACGCGCGCTTGGTTGCAGAAGACGCGGGGGCAGGAGCCGAAGTGCTGGAGTTCGTATTTGTCGGCCATTTGTTGGATGCCGGGGCGGGAGGTGATGTAGCGTTGGTGGATGAGGCCGTAGAGGAGTTCGGCGCTGCTTTCTATTACGGAGAGGTCGTTGGCGAGTTTCATGTGTTTTCGATCTGCTGATCTTCTGTATGGTATCCTGTCTCCATTTTCATCCCGCATGTTGATGTCGTTATCCTCGTCCTCTTCCTCTTCTTCCTCCTCTTCCTCTTCTTCTTCATCTTCGTCTTCCTCCTCTGGCTCCACATCTAAAATCATCTCCAGCGCTTCCTTGTACATGGGCACCTGAGCCTGCAGACCAGTGAGGTTGAAATCATCTTCAATGAATTCCTCCGAAACCTCGGCAAAATACTCGTGGCCTAGTAACGAGCAGAAGGAGGAAATCCAGGATTCGGGCGAGCCTGAAGATGTGGACATGACCGAGGAGGTTGTATGGGTGACCGAGAGAGTAGAGCCTGACGCGCTGGGCGAGGCAAGATTTAGATCCTCAAGCCGGGGGACCAGAGACGAGTCCTCGTTGGCAGACACGGTGATGACTTTTCTTGTATTTTGGGTAGGAGGATAGCTTGATCGCAGTCAAAGAGGAAGTTCCCCGTCTCGTCAAGGTAAGCTTCGAGGTTTTCAGAGATTACTTGAAAAGCGGATAGACGTTGCTGTGGTCTCGATATGTGCGATCCTATGAAGCTTCCAGTGTTGGACTCGTGATTATAGTAAATATCCGAGAGAAAGACAGTATTGGTGGATGGAGCGTTGTATGAATATTGTCGTTTTCAGTACGCATCATTGCCGCATAGCAGAGTAGTTGTCATGTAGTCCGGATGTACTTGTGTTGCTTGCGACTGCCTTGTATGCTTGCCTCAGAAATTAGCCCTTGCAGAATTGGCTTCATGCGCCTGAATCTTACAAGTGAGGGGCGACTTTGTAGCAAGGGCGAGTAAGGCTTTCCGTTGGAGATTTTATGGCGTCCTTCGTTGCTGAATAGCTTGTGTCTCAAATATCACGAGTCTTCAAACAAGGTGTTATGGAGGAGGCCTGGTCCATATCGGGCTGAGTGTTTTGATACATTTAGTGGGGCAGGGTTTGGGCTAGCGGCACGGCGTAGCGGTTTAGATACTTGAACAGCCGCTCGGCTACTAGCTCCTGGATCAGTGGAACCACACCCTTGGGTCTACTGGTCTAGGAATTCGAACGGTAAGGTAGTCAGTTGCTGTCTCATGGCGAATCTAGTTCTGTGACATGCATGGGGGAAATAATCCGGCTGCAAGCGATTGATATGTACTGATGACTGTCGCTAAGCGCATAGGGGTATATGACATGACCATTACGCACAAGTGTCGACATTATCATCCAGCGTTGCCCATCATCGTCATATAACACTAGAAAAGATTCCCCATTATCTTCGACAATGCCATATCATTGCCATATCCTCCTCGGAATCCCTCTGCTCCTGATGTCATTTCAGCTTGAGATCCGACGAAACTATTCGCACCATCAATGCCTTGCGGGCTGGTTTGGGCAAACAAGTTGTTGCTATATCCTCCGACTTTTTCGAACATCTGACCCAGATCATTCGTCATTTGCTGTCCATTCAGCGGACTGCTGCCTGCTGTGTTCACGTCCTGGAATTGAGAAGGAAATGCTGTCATTTCATCCACTTGTTGACCGGCTAAACCAGCCATGGCAACTGCTGCAGCCGAGTGCGGGTCGTAGGGACCCTGCAGTGCTTGTCGAGAAACGACTCCGAGCTTCGGCCCAATTTCCTTCAACCCTTTGATCGCCTTCCAGAGGCGTTTGGAGGTGTATGACTTGGTGCTGAAGCGTTTGATGAGATCCAAAGCCTGATAGAACTCGTCTCTGACCTTTCTGCTGAACTCCACTGGCGCATGTGCTACAGCGAGGAACAGCACGGCAAGCGCGGAGGTGAGAAAGTAGTTGAAGCATTGCTGTTGTTTGCGATAGATGTCGGAAGTTTGGTTCAGGCGTATCAACACCCGGATGGTGTCCATCGCAACTTCGACCGCTGTCTGTGCGTAGCGCTTGTTCTCCATGATGTTCGTTGCTGACATCAAAACAGGCCGATAGATCAAAACCCGCATCTGGTTTGTACGCAAGTAGAGGATCACCTGAAGACGCCGCTGACCTCGGTCGGTGCCGTTCATGTTCATAAACCTGTCAGGATGGAATCTGAGGCTTTCGGGTATGGAATTGTGCCACTGTAGAATCTGTTGGTCTAGCAATCTAATGCTGTCCTTGTTGATCGGACTGCCCGGCCCCTCAAAGTTGGTAGTAGCCTTCCAGATCTCGGATGAGAGCCGGCTATAGGCTATCATGGCTGTCAAATATGGTGAGGAGTTATCCTATAAAATTAGCGTTGAATCCTAGTATGAGGCCGCATTGGCACTCACGGGTTCGGGGAGTTTTGGATCAATGTCAGCGTCTTGTAAAGCGAAAGGCATGCCTGTACCGAAACTCCATCGCCTATCCAGTACGTAGATAGACCAGAAGAGTCTCAGAGCCCAAGAGCGTTCCTCAACGTTTGGGAATACCTCCAGGAGAGTCTGCCGACGATGCAAACCGATCTCAATCGCCTGGCGTGTGGCAATGGAGAGTATACGGGATGCAGAAACTTCTTCGTCTTGTTGAAAGTTGTACTCGGCCTGTAGAAAGCATTTAGCCTTTTTCAAAAGTGCCTCGATTTGGTTCACTTACGACCAACGTCACAAGTATGAGGCCCTTGATGTCGACCGAACCCACAAGCCTGGCCTCAAAAGCTTCGCGGCAGCTTTCGTACAATTCCCGAGCCATTACACTTTGCCCATCTCCTTCTACGATCAGGGAGCTAGCCAACACCATCTTCAAGATCCAAATGTCGGGATTCCCAATTGCGTCAGGTCCTGGTTTGAAGGGATTCATGAGACCTGTCCTTGCAGCTGCCTCGGTGAACTTGTACAAAGAATCCACCTGGCCGAGGATTTTCTCCATATTGAGAAGTGGGTACATGAGGCCCATCTCTTCCTCGTAGACCCGGCATAGCCTGACAGCTTCATCCTTGCTAATCTTCCATAGAGGATCTTTACTTGAATGAATGGTCATTGGGGCCAATGGGGCACGGGCTTGATGTGGAGAGCTGTTGGAATGGACTTCTTCCTCGTTGAGGCTGCCTTCGTTCGCCTCGGACGCCGTAATCCCCATTGTTTGTAGGCTTGAACGAGCGACATCGAAGCTAAAGGCTGTACTCGTAGGACCTTGAAAGCGGGGATGATTCTCTGGAGGGTGCGACGGCGGGATGTTGTTTCGATATGGGTCTGGCTGCGTAAGTGCCGGGTGGATGTTGTGTAGGTCGTAACCCTGGTTGGGTATAGGGAACGGCTGCCCATTGCGTAAAGCCTCGAGGCTTGCGTAAAGGTGGTTGACTTGCTCTTGTAAAGAGTGAATGTGCGCATTCATGGCGCGATACTCACTATAGACATGATCAGCACGGATCACAAATCCCACGGAAAGATGCTTACTCTGAGTCCTTGAAGTCCGGGCCACCTCCATTGGTCGCGTAGACACATTCGAGTGACAGGTTTCCGCATCGATGACATGGTGTGTTGCCATTGCACTTGATTTTGCGTCGTTTGCACTCATTGCAAGCGATACTGATGTACCGGTTCCTTTTTGCTCGGCCCTGAGTACTGTCCGGCGTGTTATTGCTATCCTGGCTCTTCCTCTTCTCACCTGATTGTGACCCTGGGCCTGTCGGGGGGCCACTGGGGACACCATAATAAGGCCCATTTGAGTTTTGATGAGGATGAGAGTCCGGACTGCCGTTCATGATGGATGACAGGCTCGAGCTTTGAGACTGTCAGAAGGCGGAAACAAATGCCGCTGAGCGGAAATGCCAGCTGGAATACTTGGCCCCGCTAACCGCATTCAGCATAGCGTCCGCCCTGTCCGCCCAATAGAGGAAGCTGACATGCTGACTCGGCCAAGCTGCTGATTATCGAAAATGTTAAATAAAGGTAGTGCTGTCCAAAGCGGTCAACAACTGGTGCGTTACTTGGCGGCTACATAGAAAGGATGCTGCCTTCGACGGGCACCTGCAGCAGAAGTATTACTACCTCTTCGATGACCGACCATACTTTGCTGCTTCCCCATTCATCCTCAAGACTGCATGACATGTCTGAGGGGTCGATCACGTCCTATGGGCTGGTGCGTTATTTGCAAAATTCCTTGCTGTTGACTGCTTATGAGCAGCTTCAGCCCTGGCTTGTATCTTGTCTTGGGGAATCAAACCCGAAGTCTGCTAAATTTCTGGGCCAGAAGAGCAGTGCAGTAGTAGACTCTAAGGGGTCGTGACTGAAGACATCAGCGCCTTTTGTTACGTATCCTTCGTAGACACGTCAATTCATTGCGGTTTCTCCGGGAAGCAAGTGCTCTGAACGTTGGACCCAAAGCCCCTGAACTTTGCAACCTACCACCTCATGGGATCAGGATCACGATGATTTGCCGTGATGCAGCTTCGGAAGTGCCTCCTGCACGTTACCATAGAGAAAATATGTCGCGCTGTGCGTGCTCATTGATAGGTTGGTAAGGTACATCGTACTCCATGAGCCTCAGGTAGCGGTAATTGACCAGGTCCAAATGCCCCTTCCCTCGAGTCCCTTCAGATTTCCTATCTGAACATAATTTCCCCTTGCAAATTATCATATCAACGCTTGCCAGTGCATTTTGCTTAACGCTTGATATTATCCTATTTCCTTCGGGGCTAGTAATGTGTGCAGCATGCCAAGCGAGCAAGATAGCACGGCAATAGTCGCCATTGTCATCGCAATCATCGCTTTCTTCGTCACCGTCTCGCAGTTCTTAGTGCAAGTCTTTGGCACCATTGAAGGTCTTCGGCGCTGCCGGCAATCGGTAATTGGCGACTGGACAACGCTTGCCAAACCACACTGGCGTTGGAGAGAATTTAGATTTGAGACAAGATACCAAACACCTCACATACATCTGGCGTCTATTGATGATAGAATATCTGGAGCTATCGCCCTTCGGAACGACGGGGAATCAAGGCGCCTTAGCTATTCAAGGAAAACATCAGCGCCTAATGAAACGACTGGTGAACTCGCAAGCTGGCTGACGCTCTTAGACCAACTGCACGAAGTTCACTCCCTTTATTACTCTAGCAATGAACGTTCCTCTCAAGACCTGGTTGGTCCAATCGATGGATTAATGTGCAAGATGACCCCTCCATTCATAACCATTAGGCTTCGGTCGTGGGACTTCCAACCTCCCGAGATCGTCCGACCATTTGCATCAAGCACAGTGGGAGATATTATAGCTCTTGGTCATCGCCTGGGCATGTCATGGAGCGAAATACGTCCTGGAGACGGGGTCATGCGAGCTGAGGGTAATGGGCACACACTTACATCGACATCCATACGAGGTTTGGGCATACTTTTCCAGTACACCTTTGATCGAGCTGTCATCGAAAAAAAATAAATCGAGTTACATAAGCCACCTCACGATACCCTCTGATGAAGCTGATAAGTTTGGATTCGGGATTTTGCCAGGGTACAGCGATCTCGGCCTGCCAGACATCATCTTCGGGGAGACGAACGAGATCAAGATGGTCGAGAAGGCCAGATACCAACTGGAAACAGATTTTTTTCCATATCCTAGATCCGATTTTGAGACGCACCATAGAAATCCTGACAGGATCTCTGGATTCGCTGACCTTACAAGTATGGCAGCGCCATTCATGCCGATTTCAAAATCTTCAGTAAACCGACTTATCTCGCATCCCTATCGCAATTCCAACTACAGTCCGTTGCTCTCAGTAGGAGGCTTTGCCGTCTTTCGTCACCATCTTCCTACACAGTATAAGGTTTCAGCAGGGAATTCTAAGCAGACAAAGAATGCATATACTTCGTACATGGATTTGAATGCAGCCTATGTAGCCTATAATCTAAGATGCGGAAATCTTTTCTGGGAGAGCGGATTAAGGTTCCCAGATAGATTAGGCGCCCCGATTGGTAATGAACATAAATTTCTGGAGCATATTCGCGCAACCTGGAAATGGACAACGGAATATTTCAAGGACTTAGAAAAGATATATGACGCGCCTGGTCATCAATTTCGATACATCGACTTGGTCGCAGCGCATGTTGCTCAAGACTACTGCTATTCAGAGCTGAGTAAAAATGACGGAAAGTCTGGAAGTGAAAGTTACGACGAGAGAGTAGTAGCCAGTAGCAAAGACCAAGGCCGCCTTTCTTCGGCTCAACTCATGCACCTCTATATCAGAAGATTGGAGAAGATCGTAGATGAAATGGCGCAGGAGGGGTACAACAAAAACCTCGATAGATCTGTCATAATCGAGGCATGGTGGACAATGATGCTACGAGCCATATGCTGGAATCGAAGCGTCCAGTTCGCATTCGGTCCACAATCCCCCGACTGGAAGCCTGTGCCATCGAGCCTTTACGGAAGCAAGATACCAGTCTACATTGCATAGCGAGGACGGACCCGCGGATCTGGTGCCCAATGGATGTGCCGACCTGATGAGGAATTCTGGTGGCCAAATTCAGTACTTTACTAGAATTAACATATGCTTGGGCGTGGGTTGCAAAGTTCCCTGGTATTTACTAATTGCGGCAGCTCAAACCCTACCATATATTTCGTTTGAGAGGACTTTACCAGAAGGCTACTCACGTCTAGGATGACAGCCCTAAATATCAATACCACTTCTCAGGTGTCATCCCTAGAAACATCACTACGTCAGGATTTCCAAGGGATCAAGTGCCCCGAACGTCGGGCAAACCCCCGAACCTTTCTCCTTCGAACTCGCTCAGCTCAGAGGCGTTAGGTAGGTAAAGGAAAGCCTAACCGTTAGAATTGCGAATTTACTTTCCCGCAACCGTCCAGCCTACCGTCATCCTCTCCGCGGAAAACTCCCTCGAGATATTTCAAACGGTCATGTCAACCCTATGTGTTCAGGGTCAAGTAAAATAGTGGGTTCGATCCCTGATGGCGCGCGCGTGCGCTGGTTCAAGCGTGGAGTTGTCTTTTTCTCCCGAATGGAAGCCTAGTGTGATTCCCGCTACGCCTAGAGGACCCCAACATCCTAGATTGCTACAATCAGTATATCAAAGCCTGCTGCCATGCCTTCTGGAGAAAACACCATTCCCCCCAAATGCGTCATCTCGTCAACTTGTGTGCAAGAGATCCTGCAAACCCAATCGCACTGTATGAGCAAAACTCCTCATCTGGAATAGTACGTGTTTTTGTGTCTGTATAGAAAAAGGGTAGTAGGCTGTAAAGGTCATTAGGTAGAAGAGACATGCACGTCTAGGTTATCGATGACTCCGTTCTCGAGATAGATATCTTGAGTTCGTGGACAACCGTGGAATACCGAAGGATGATATTCTCTCATTAATCCCATCACCCACTCCCCCCTCCCCTTCCCACCACCCACCCACCCCCATCATTCCCCCAACATCCCAACCCCCCTCGTCGCCAATCCCAACCCCCCCAAAATCCCCCTCTTAACATTCTGCCTTACAACCGCACTCAAAGCCAACAACCCACCCCTGACATCCTTCCTGATATAATAAGCACCTACGATCGCAGCGACTAGGGCGACGGTCCGGAGTATTTGCGAGATGCGGTGTTTGAGGAGGCCTTTGGCTGTGTATTGGATGTTCCAGTCGTTCCAGCGGGGGAACATGCAGCGGAGGGAGAAGTCGATTTGTGAGTATCTGATGAGGTGATTCTGTTAGTGTTTGATCCACACATTCGAACACGAGATCTTGTGATGATCAAAAGCATAGCTGAAAAGGCAAACAAGAGACCAGGATCAGGAAAGAGAACAGCACTCACGGATAAGCAGTAGCATTCCACCCATTGGCAGTCTTATACCAACTATGACACCCCCCAGCATGCCACACCGTCCCCTTCAACGCCCTCTGCATCCTCTCCGTCCACGCCACCTCCTTCTCCCTCTTAACATCAAAAGTCCTCACATCCCCCCCCAGAATCTTCCGAATAAACTTCAAACTATACTCCACCATATTCTCACTCGCCAAAATCACCGACGAATGCCCGGTGGCGGTATTCGGCCCGAAAATGATAAAGAGGTTTGGGAATCCGTCCATGGCGGTGCCCATGTATGCTTGCGGGCCGCCGCGGGCGTCCCAGACTTCTTGCATTATGGCGGATGATTTGCCGATTATTTTTAGGGGGGAGAGCCAGGTTGTGAGTTCGAAGCCGTTGGCGAGGATGATTACGTCGGCGGGGAGGTGGAGTTCGGAGGTTGGGGCTTTACTGGTTTCGTCTTTTGGGTCGGGGTAGGTTCTTCCTGGGCCGAGGGTGACGCTTTTGGGTTGTACGCTTGTGAGTGGTTGGGTTGTGAGGTCGATTTTGGGGTCGTTGAGGCTGTCGAGCCAGAAGGCGTCGAAGATCCGTCTCTTGCAGCCAACGCCGTAGTCTGGCGTGAGGATCTCGTGATACTTCTCTGGGGTGACTTTCTTCATATGCTTCACCAATTTCTGCTCTTGATTCTTCCGCGTCTTGGCCGCTATGTCTCTGCCTGTAAATATGAGGAAGAAGTCGAGCTCTGAAAGGGCAAATAGCAGAGTCCTGTATGCGCGACCGAGTCCCCATGGAAAGACCCTAGGGGTCCATTTATGCCACGTCTCGTCACTCATAGTACCTAATCCAGGCCCAGGGCGTGGCACAACCCATGGGGGTGAGCGCATTATCTGAGTGACGGATTTCGCATTGTATGGCTCTTTCGGCAAGCGAGGAACGAATTGTGCTGCACTGCAACCTGTTCCCATGACGATGACATCTTTGTCTTGAAGATCCACACTGGAGTCCCACCGCGCGGAATGCAAGATGTCGCCTTCGAACTGATCACTGCCAGGGATAGATTCTGGCCATGCATTCGGTTCGACCAGACCACCGGCAGCAGAGCAGACAATCTTGGCCCGCACGATCTCCTCCTTGAGGTATACGCTCTCTCGTCCCTTTTCGGCCATCATCTTCTGCCGCTCTTTCGTGCTCAGGTCGCCAGTGCCCGGCGCCATGTGGAGAAGCGTGGCCTGCCACACCTCCTCGTTCTCCAACCATCGCAATTCCGACACTTCGGTGTTCAATTGAATTTTGTCGACGATCTCGTACTTCTCGCAGACGCCTTGAAGGTATCGGATGATCTCTGGGCCTGGCGGATGGTAGGATGACCATGCGTGATTGGGTGAGAAGGAGAAGCTGTAGAAGACGGCAGGCCTACGTTCGAGAGTCAGTATGAGAAGGGACTTTGAAAACGACAGATCAAAGCCTACACGTCACACGCGACACCTGGGTATCTGTTAATCCACCACGTCCCTCCCAAGCCAGCCTGTCTGTCGAATAGCCGGAACTGATCAAATCCCAATTCCTCCTTCAAACGACACCCCAAAGCGATCCCAGATTCCCCAGCGCCTACGATGAGGATAGGATAGAATGTATACGCATCCTTTTCGTAGCCATTGACCACATGGATAGAATTGGATAGGTCTGTCATGATGATATGTTTGTGGAGCCCAGGCGGGAACACTTCGACATGTGTATATATACGTTGTTGTAAAACAAACAGAGCCATCAAGACCTCATGAGCGGACGAGAAGGACGCACTATGAGGAAGGTAGAACGAGAAATCCCAATCCCAATCCCCACACGGAAGCCATTCCTTCCCGCGCATCTCGGCCAGACAGGAACGGGATGGCTTTCTCTGGAATCTGGATGCGCATCGACCACATGGAGAAGTGGAGATTGCGTCATTGGTTGCAGATTGGGCAGTCGTGACGCTTTAGCCTCGGCTTCCGGCAGACCTTCCTCATCTCGTTTTGCTCTCCGCGGCCGGATTCCGGATCTCATCTGTGATTGGCTGGTGCATCCCTCAAACCACTTCTTCGGGGGCGAGAAAAGCATTGCTACGCATCTCCAAAGTCTGGAATTGAGGGCATCAAATGCGCGAGGCTGACAGCAAGCCGTAATGTGCAGTCAGCCTACCTTGACAATCATTGTCACTCGATGAGATTGCCTAGAAAACAGGGACTGAGTGAATTGAGAAGGTTTGACTATCAGCAAATACTCGAGGGGATCCGAGCCTCAATGCCTAGCTTCTGATGGTTTACTGGCAACGCCGAAACATCATAACAGCCAGGCGACACCATGCGAAAGACCATGCAAGCTCATAGTCCCTGCTGTCCACAATGCCACTTGGACCAGTCCATTTCCATCGCTTGCCCTGCATGTGGGAAGGCCCAGCCTCCTCGCATGACAATTCTCCTCATTCTTGCAGCTGAAGCCAGAGTCTTCTAGGACCGCAATCGGACAAACGGGAACTCCAAGGGAAGGTAACGGGTCTTTCGGCTTACCTGCCGGCAGAGCGGAATAAAATGTAAAGGCGAACAGAGCATTGCCAACAGTTGTCACTCCTCTCTAATTACCGAAGTCTTTGACTGTAGTGTAGATCGACGAGGAATCTTACGCCTCATTGCATTCTTGTTGTCGGCTATGGCCGGTCCAAAGCCCAGGCTGTTCATTACGACGTGATTGTCTGGCATATCTGGATTTGGAAAATAGTCCCGCGCACGGTCTGCAATGACCCTGTCGAATGGGAGGTCACGTTTTGGCCGTCGCTGGATTCTTGCCGTGCTGATATTGCTGAGCGGCAATGTCGGTGGAGCTGCAAGATGAAATGTTTGCTGAGCGAGAATAGCTAGCGCATGTCAGTCATTGAAGGGGTTCAGACGCTAGGTTGAGATCAACTTACCAGCGGCAGCGAAAGAGTAGGCATCAGCTTGAATGGGAGATCAGTCTTTCAGCGGTCTATTCTTGCATTCGCGGCAAAAGGGTTGCATTACCTATATGGATGCAACCACCAGTGTTTTTCTGTCTAGCTTCTCTCATGACTGCTTTAGGTCCATAGATATAGGGGCTTCTCCAAACAGCGGGGTCATAATCGACGACTACCCCGATATATCAGTACGCCGACAATTCAATGTGTTCTCACATATGCTCACTGGGGTGATTCACAGGTGTCGTCAGATCGGCCAAGTGCTTTCCAACGGTCAGACAGAACACCAGTTACTGGGGACCGTAGTATGTCATTACCAAAGACTCATGGAAGTAGATTATACCTCTGTTCAAATGATAGCTCGAGATGTCGTTTTGACCTTGTTCGCTGTTACGGATCTCCCTCAAAGCATCAGACAGGCTCGGCAGTCCGTAGAAAATAGGGCAAAAGACAATGTAATGGTTCTCCTAGGGTCAAAGGTCAGCTTTGAAGGCTGATGACATCAATATGGACGGTTCCTACGAAATGGCGCCCTGTGTCACCGAACCTGGACACTCCATCAGCTATCCAGTCCGATCATACATGTGTAAATGCTTACTCAAAGGCGTAATTGTCAGTTCCCTCACAGTTTGAACCTGACATAGCTTCTACCAGCTCTGGTGGTTCTTCGCACATCACAAATAGATTCGACTTTTCTGGCCAGGTGTTTTCAGTATGCACTTTGGCTGCCCCAATGATATTGGCTGAGGAGTGGAAATTATTAGCATCCTTCCCGAGGCCATGGTCAGGCCGTTCTCATTATGATTACCTTCGACAATCTTGCCCAAACGCCCCCGAGTATCATTGCCCATGTACAAGTCCATGGCTGCCTGATAGGGACCATTGACGCGCCAGGATGCTAGGGCTGTCGCAAGCCTCAATGCATCGGCCCAATCCATTTGCTCCAGTTGTCTTTGCTCAGCAGTACATAATCTATTAGAATAAAATTTCTTCGTGTCACTTGGCAGGCTGACATCAAGGTCACTGTCGTTGTATGACCGAGGCATCAATGGGGACTTTGGCGCGATTGCATGAGCGGAGGATGTCGATGGCACCGTAGCAGTGAAGGGCCAAGTCAGGAAGAGAGAGACGACAGAGGAAGTGGACAACATTTTAGCTGCTGTCTTGCGATTGTGATGCCTGTGGTATGCAGACTAATGATGTATGGCTTTTGAAAGCAAAGTAGCGAATGGAGGTTGAAAAATAGCTCAGCCTGGAGTGATGAGTAAAGAAGAGGAATCAGGCGTGATCAAAACGAACAGAAGAGACGCACAGCAGAGTGCCTTCCCCAATTCATCGGTCCTAAGAACCGAAGAGGGAGGCGCACCTGTTCCAATTTGAAGGCGGCAACCACCTCCCAAATGTAGAGTCCACCAACATTGTAGCAACAAAGATCGCCCTTAAGAAACGCTTTGGAGCCTAAATTCACATCCTACTCAGCAAAAGATGTCTCACAAATTTTCATGGTCCTCGCTCTGTGATGAAACTTCTCGTGCAGCTAGTGCAGCTAGTGCAGCTAATAGTGAATCGATTGAAGACTGCATATATCCAAGTCTTACCTCTCTTTTGATCTAGGACTACTCCATCTCATCCTCTGTACCAGTGTGTCGTTGAATTTCGTATTTTAGCGACATGCATCTATGTAATGGTGGAAAATAATGCAGAAATTCGGCCAGAAATAGTCAAGTCAACGCCGCAAGGCGCCAAGACACGCTTGTCTTGGTGCCTTTGGCCTCAAGGGTCAACCACGCACTTCCTCCTCCCTACCGGTGTTCACTTCAGTGGTGAGATCCGGCCCTTCAGGAAACTGTATGATCCATCGTCGCGGAGAGTTCCGACTAGGGTTTTCGTTCGCGAGCAACAGGCGTTGCCGTGCGTACTCTTCATCTCCTTCACGATGGAGACCCCTGCCAGCAATACTGGATGGAAGTTTGGAGACCTTCCGTCGTGAAGCGTTCGAGCCTTCTATCCCAGCTTTACTAACAAGAGGCCAATTCCTCGGGCTTCCAGCCATACAGAAGTGGTTTGTCCGGTCTGGGAATGACGCTGATAGAGCATCTCTCAATCACCGTTACCTCGAAGACTTCGGCGCAGCCACTGTTCCTCTTGAGTTGACCAGTCTAGTTGGCGGAGCTCGAGCAGATGGAGTCAAGGACACGTTCCAGCGAGCAGAAGTGCCATTTCACATGTTCCTCGAATGGACAAAGCTCGCGACGGTGGACTCGTCAGAGCGACTCTATCTCGCCCAAGCATCCTTCTCTAGGCTTCCCAAAGCCCTGATCGAGGATCTTCCCACTCCTGAGATTGTAGCCAAAGCGGGTACTGGCGACATCTATGATACAAACCTCTGGATGGGGATTGCGCCAACATATACCCCGCTACATCGAGACCCTAATCCAAACTTGTTTGTCCAGCTTGCGGGCCACAAGGTTGTGAGGTTGCTCCCGCCAGACGCAGGCCATGGGATTTTCGATCGTGTGCAGATTGCGTTGGGCAAGTCAGGGTCCGCTGCTTTTAGAAGCGAGGAGATGATGAAAGGAGAGGAGAAGAAAATGCTGGAGGCTGAGATATGGGACGACAATTTGCAAATGAACGAGGATGGAGACAAGGGTTATCATGTACACTTGTGGGGTGCTGATGGGCTTTTTATACCGAAAGGATGGTGGCACAGTATCAAAGGTGTTGACAGCGGTATCTTAGCATCAGTCAATTGGTGGTTTCGCTGAATTTTGGTGGACTATTCCAGCTGCTAGACAAACAATGTCCCCTAAACCAACCATATCGCAGCACAACCGAGACAAAGACCTGTTACTAGCTACAACCCGCCCGGTCCTCGACTTCAAATTCAACATCAAATTCTACCGACGTGTTGTCCTTTACAATGTCCGAATTGAGCTATTCGTGGTAGCATGCCACGTTCTATGTGTAGAGGAGAAATGAAATATTTTCCTTTTCATTTCCTTTTTGAAACTGGCAGTCAGTACTGTGCTCTCTTTCTAAACACGTTTCTCTCCGCAAATCGATCGAAGTTGCTCGGCGGAAATTCAGTAGCCGGATTGCTATGGTTTGATTGATTGATTGTTTCATACTCTACTATCTAGCTATCTAGTAGCTAATGAAGGCGTTCTATACTTTAGATACGTAAAGGAAACCTTATTAGGTGAAAACCTTTACTGCCCCGCTGTTTTTACTCTTATATATTATTAGTAGTACTACGTTACGCTTCTATCGTATACTTCCTATCGCTATATCTTCTTCCCGATTTACTTCTATTACCCTAAATAGTTACTCTTTCGCTAGAGAGAATTAGCCTAGTATCCTACGCCGTATTACCTACTAGGTTACGGCCTTTAGGCCCCGCGACGTTAATAGGATCGTTATAGAGTCGCTAGTACCTACCTCCCGGAGTATAGCCTATCTACCTTATATATAGTCCGGGTAAAATATAATAATATACTTTATATCTTACTTCCTCTACCTATACGGGTAGCCTACTATTAATATTCTAGGGACCTTATATATATAGAGGAAGTTAATAAGGCCGATCTTTTATATTTATAATTAGGTTACTACCGAGCTTATAGCCTTCGCTAGCCCTTTATAAAGACCCCGTCTTCCTAGCTCGCCCTATTATACCGGAGACCTTATCGTCTCCGGGATCCTATCCTAGTATTTCTCCTACCGTTCCTTCTACCTCTTTTTACTCTACCCCTCTATTTAGGCGCCTATTATCGCCTTCGCTGCCTTAGCCTAGGCCGGCGTTCGGATAGGTAGGGGAG
>JAABUP010004576.1_pt1 | contig 22345 bp, 32 predicted proteins | sample 5559201 | NCBI WGS metagenome assembly JAABUP01 (sample SAMN10711887, study PRJNA513373) | rock metagenome | isolation source: Antarctica rocks | place: Antarctica | reverse complement strand
GCTGATTTGAAGCAGCTGATTTGAAGCAGCTGATTTGTTGTAGGAACTCACAAGAGGATACAGCAAAGTCTCAGCATTTGGTAGCATTTGCAAGGCATCAGCAGTCATTGCACACAGTGACTAGTCATTGCAGAGGATCATCAGAGGCAGGTGCACCATTCACCACCAAAGCTGAGCTCGTAAAGGGTACTATAAGACGACAATGCTTCAACATATATAGGAGAAAGTAACATATCAAGGAGTCAGACCTGAGGATCAGTTTAGATTACCAGTACACTGCAGAGCAAGCATACACTATTGCGATCTTTGATGCAGCCCTAAGCTTGACTTTACATCACATATGACATGTTGGCCTTTGTCACCCAAGCAATGCTCATGTCGGACAATTGATGGTCAAACAACCACCACCTGCTTTACTGGACAACACAAACCAAACAGGCTGATTGCAATGATGCACTTGAAACTAAATTTTGCTGAACTGTCATGACACGTCTTTGCACTTGACTGACAACACATGTGAATAGTGCTCGGTCCCTAGTCCTGACAAATTGGATCTGTCTTGCTGACCAGTGAACCATGAGCTGAGCTTTAATACCAATGAGGCATACAATGGAACATGCTAACAGAGCATCCAAGATCAGTTGTTTGTTGCATCATATGATTCACCCCTTGTTTAATACAAATGCCTGCTGCTGGCCAACCTTGTACGGCTTGATAAACACCACATATATGCTGACAAAATGAACTTGCAAGCACTGAGCCTACCTGCAAAGGTGTCTGGCCACTGTACACTGCTGTGAATTGGTTCGTTAGGCACCGCCCATCTATTTGCGGAGGCCAGGGAACAGTGCCCAACTCATCGTACAGGGTGGTACGCAGAGTTGATGGGTTGCAAGATGAGCTGTAGCCTGCTTCTACCAATGCCTGCTTCTTAGCTTCTGGGAGCAAGGACTCGTGAGTGGCACACAACCTGGTGCCTAGCACTACGCCTGAGGCACCAAGCGCAAAGGCAGCAGCCATCTGCAGCATGCATGGAAGGGAGTGAAGGCGACTGCCATTGGCCATCAGTCTCACTGCTTGACATTGGTGCAAACTGCTTGTCATTGGTGCCACAGGAACCTCTATGGGTTGACTCATGCCAAAATCTATGTATGTCCCATGGGCATTTGACCTGGAAACAAGTGACATTGTTGACTGCAGCACGCAGCCTGCTGTCTTGATGTAGCACCCTGTCCACACACCTGTGATGGGGGCAAATGCAAGTGTGGCATGAGCCGATCAGTGAGGATGCTGAAGAAGAGCTGACCTGTCTCGCATCAGAAATGCCCCCAGCTGCTGCAACTGGGACTGCAGGACGGATGCCAAGCTTCAGACACACACGCTCTACATGATCCCCCAGCTCAGGTATGGGGGTGAGTAGGGAGGCTGGGCTAGCCCCATGACCCCCAGCTTCGCTGCCCTGCACCAAATTTGGCACTGGATGACTCAGTGCTTGGTGAGCCCTGATTTACCTCTAGCATGTCATTGCCAGCACACAGTTGCAGTTGTCCATGCAGGGGTGCACGTTTTAGGTTGTGCCTGAATTTTTAGTGTGTTACGCTTGGTCTTCACAGGCAGCAGGTGTATTATCACTGGTTGCGTGTCACACTAACAGTCTGGTACCACATATGTTGTGCACAGGCATTCTTGGTTTATACCTGGCCAATAATAATATCTGCTCCAGCGCATAGAGCAGGCTCCACCTGCTCCAGATGCTGAATCTGGCATATCAGCTTTATGCCTGCTTTCTTGATTGGCACAGCCAGATCCTCCCACTCACCAAAGCTCAACCAAATAGCCCGGGGTTTGAAGTCGATGATCGTTTGCAGGAGTTCCTGTCCACCAGAATGCTTGTGAGCCCGTGCACCGCCTCAGTGCAAGGCTTGCAAGCCCACCTGGGAGCCTCAATCAGATAGGAAATACAGCTTTGCAAAGCGTTATGCCAAATGTTTGTCCTTACAGCACGTCGGGTAAGCAAGCATTGCCACCAATATGCTGGAGTCAGAGTCAAGGTGCAGAGCAGACAAGCATTGAGATTGATCCTTGTGATGCTTTGCGCTGCATGCCAATGTGTCATGCAAGATATGTGCATCCTGTCTTGACAGAACAACCACTGCAGTGTCCTGGTAGTGCGCACCTGGGAGCAGGCAAAGTTGATCAAGCCAACGCCGACGGCACCGTTAGCTTCAGCGGTCGAGTTTAGCTGCTGCAAAGCTGCGTTACACATGCTTGTCAACCTGTCTGGCTCGATGTACCCAGCGCCAATGAGCCCCAGTCCCCCAGCTTTGGCCACAGCAGCAGCAACATCCGGTCCCGAGATGCCAGCCATGGGTGCAGCGATGACAGGGACGTTGATTTGCAGCAAGTCCGTCAGCGGAGTGTGCATGGTTCCAGAAATGTGGCGCATCACGCTCAAGAAGCGAGACAACCGAGCAGACTATCGAGAGCTGCATTGTCCACTGCACCCACAGGTGCCGAATTGACTAAGGGCTGTTGCAAAGGCTCACGTACCGTACTGGCTCGAAATCATCCCGCACCCTAAAATTTCTAATTTATTTTTGCTACCCTGCACGACGCCGTACATGTATGTACTATGGTGTATGCACTACGTATTTGGTGTATGTAACCCAACGTTTACGGTGTTTTACGGTCAAATTTTGGTCTGGTTCGGAATTAATTTCATCCCGCAGGGCACTATCGAATTAATTTTGCGGGATGATTTCGAGCCAGTACGGTACCTAAAGCTCATCATGTAAGCTCATGTGACTGAGCTGATGACGTTTCTGAATCGGAATAGGCGTTTTGGGAGGGCGCTGCGCTATAAGCCTGAGCACGCAGGCTCGGGCTCCAAGGTACCATGCATGCGCAATTTGATGCATGCAGCTTGCAAAGAATTGTGAACTTCCATCAAGCAAGGCATGAATAAGTTTGCCGGAACAAGGCACGCAATGATGAGGACATGCGGAAATTGTTGCTTGTTACAAGGCAATAGATATGGGACTTGCAACTTCATATTGAGGCACACCTCTCATGGCCAAAGAAGTGTTGAATAAATTGTGGTCCAACCTGCTGTGAGTGATAAGGTATGCATGCCATCCTGCAAGGACTTGAAACACAACCTGCTAGCAAAACGCCACAGCACCACATGAGTACGTCACATTTCGACTACACCACATGGGGTCTACAACAGGACACCACAAAACGGTGAGCCCATAAGTGGCTAATTAGAGCCCACTTAGGATGCAAGAAAGGTTTTGAAGCTCTTTGGTCGAAATTGATGCTGGGCCTAAGTTCCATGCCGTTGTCTAGTACATGTCACCCATTCCACCCATGCCCCCCATACCTCCGCCCATGCCACCTGCTGGGGCGGGGGCGTCCTTCTTGGGGGCCTCTACCACAATAGCCTCACTGGTTGTCAAAAGGCTGCTGACACTGGCTGCATCTGAAAGCGCCGTTCGCACAACCTGCAAAGCCACTCTATCATACGTTAACACTGATCCCGACAGTGTACCGAGCTTTGCTGACAAGTGCAGTTTTGGAACCTGAGCATCGGATACATACCACTAAGAAAAAGCCACTCAGCACTTCTCAGCCAAACCATTGACTCAATTATGCACACTGCCTTGAAGAACAAAGCCTCTTGAGGCCCTGAGCTGCAGTTCCAGAGCCCATTTGGGCCCAATTTTGCAACAGTGAATAACACAGGAGACAATGCTGAGGTTTGCTCTGCTCTGCAGAGGAGCTTCATCGCACACAGACTAATCGTGCACAGACTGACTGGTCCAGTCACACTGCTTTGATAGCACAACACAGGATGAGGGATGTACCTTGAGGGGGTCAATGATACCAGCCTTGACCAGGTCCTGGTAGGTGTTGGTAGCTGCGTTGTAGCCGTAGTCAGCCTCTGCGTTGTGCTCCAGCAGCTTCCCAACAACTACTGCACCCTCCACACCTGGATCACACTGTCTTGCTAAGTGGACATGAAATTGTATGTCAAACACAGTCTTTGCGTGTATGCAAAGTGTTATGACATGTCTGTCTAGCATCCTGCATGTGGGCGAGCTTGCCTGCGTGCTCAGCTTTGGAGTGATGATGAAGCTGATGCCTGCCTGGTCACACATACACACACACATTTCCATTGCAGCCCTATCTGACAGCTGCATCCCGGTCTGCACCCATACAACCAAGTATGCGACAGCAACATGTATGCATGTGAAACAGCCAGCTACGCCCTTGTTGACAATGAGATGCAATGACACATGCAACGCTGCCTACGCATGACTAAAAACAATAATGACACATGCAAAGCTGCCTGCGCATGACTAGAAACAACAACGACACAGGCAACGCTGCCTAGAAACAACACTGACACATGCAAAGCTGCCTGTGCATGACTAGAAACAACACTGACACAGGCAAGTGCAGCTCACCAGCATTGTCAGCAATGGTTTTGAGGGGCACTCTGAGGGCAGTCTGCAGGATCTGTACACCCACAGTCTGGTCAAAGTTCTCTAGCTTCTCCTTGACTGCATCCAGTGACTTGCTGGCATACAGCAGAGCCACACCACCTCCTGCATCCAAGCATCCCAGGCATAAGCATTTTCATATCGTTTATGGCATAACCCAATGGTTGCCGGCATAAATTACATTGCTGCTGAGGCTAAGGCCCTACGCAGTGAGGGGGCATCGGCTCTTGTGTCTGGGCATAAGCATGCTTATGCTGACAACAACGCATGTGTCCACATCAGCAAGCATGCATGACGCCTGTGTGTTTAAATACATGGTTTGTATGTGGGAACATGCAATAGTACCCCTGCAGAACGTTGGGGACGACCAACTGAACACAGCATCGAGAGCTGATTGTATTCAAAGTATCCAGGCAGGTGAAGCCTGTACACCATCCAGCGCAAGCAGTTCTGAAAGTGCCATCTGATACCATGCTGCTTGCATTTAGTGAGCCATTCAGCTGCCACTTTGTACCAATACATGAATAGCAAAAGCTAGAACTGGCTTGGCATGGCATGTTGCCTGGCAGTGAGCAGTATCCTAAGCAAAACTTTGTTGCGAACAGCAAGGGCCAAAAAGGAAAGGGCACAAGCATAGATCAAAGGCAGAGGGTCAAGGGGCAAAGAAGAAAGTATCAGGGCAAGAAGCCAAAAGAGGAGGAAGGCAAAAGGGAAGAAAGGCAAAGGGTCAAGGGGCAAAGGGTCAAGGGGCAAAGGGTCAAGGGGCAAAGGAGAAGGATTGAGGGCAAGAAGCTGAACGGCAAGAAAGGCAAGCAGCAGACCTGGCACGATGCCCTCCTCCACTGCAGCCTTGGTGGCATTCAAGGCATCTGTCACACGGTCCTTCTTCTCCCCTACTTCTACTTCACTACCGCCACCAACCTTCAAGACAGCTACACCGCCACTCAGCTTGGCCAAACGCTCCTGTAGCTTCTCTCTGCAGCAATGCACTTAAGCCTTACTCAGACAGCGAACACAGCTATGCAGCGGAATATACCAAACAATTGACCATACAGCGCATTGGGTCAGCATGCACTGACATGCACAGCTGGCGTTGCTGAGGCGGCTTTTGTCATTGAATCAAACACCTGTGGCACATGCTAGAGGAGGAGGGTTCCTGGACCTACCATCATGCTTGAGTCAGAGTCATGGTGCAGAGCATACTGACATTCAAGACAGGGATTCTGACTGCCTGTCCCTCAGCTGTCTTCTGACAAGCCGCACATGTGTCAAGATGCGTGTGGTGACCAAAGCACAGTTTGTTTTGACAAGACAGGATGCACATCTCTTGCATAGTGTGTTACATTGGCATGCAGCGCAAAGCAACACAGGGATGACTTTCAATATCACACTGCTACGCTGGGGAGACATGGATGGTACAGTGCAAGACTGTACTTCTCAAACAAGTGGCTAGGTAGGAGGAGAGCCTCCCTGTGAAGACAATAGACAGCTCTTCCAGAGATCTTCCCCAGAGCTATCTACTGTCATCCCAGAGAGGTGTCCTCCTACCTAGCCACTTGTTGATTATGTACAGTCTTGCACTGTACCATCCATGTCTCGCCAGCATAGCAGTGAGTAACACTGAAAGTCATCCCTATGATGCTTTGCGCTGCATGCCAATGTAACACACTATGCAAGAGATGTGCATCCTGTCTTGACAAAACAAACAGTGTCTAGGTCGCCACGTGCATCTTGACACATGCACGGCTTGCTCAAAGACACCTGAGGGACAAGCAGCAGGATCACTTTGCAAAACTGACCCTTACGTATAAGCCTAGTTGTACTCCAGACCTGGACCCAGACCTCCTAGCTCTAGATCTTTACCTTTTTCCCAGGAAGCGAGACTAAGGCTACACAAGTCACACAGCTACATCCTTGGGTCACAATCAGGAAGTGGGGCAAAGGCTGTACCTGTTGCACAGCTACATCCTTGAATTGCAGTCAGGAAGTGAGACAAAGGCTGTACCTGTCGTAGTCTGACTGACTCTGGGCGACAGCTTCCCTGATCTGATCACAGCGCTCGCCAATGGCTGATTTGTCACCAGCGCCGTCCAGGATGATGGTGTCATCCTTAGTAATGGTGATCTTTTTGGCTCGGCCCATCATGCTGATGTCTGCTGTCTCTAGCTTCAGTCCTAGGTCCTCGCTGATCACCTACAACATGTGAACTTCTCATACTCTGCACAGATCCACCAGTGAAAAGACCTGCAACATGTGGAACTCACACACTCTGCACAGATACACCAGGAGAAAAGAGAGAGAGAAGCCCGTGCAGTGTGTTGAAGGCGATGCAAATCTGCATGGACGTCAAGACCCAGATGAGTGTGGTCATCTTTGGCATTGGCTAGCGTATGTGATGGCAGCTGAAACAAAGTGTCTAGTGCAAGAGACACAGTCCTTCAGTTGAGTTGGGACTGCAACAGTCCCTGGAGGCATCCCTGTGCTACAGACAAGATAGAGACAATAACAACAGAGCAGCTGGGGCAGACGTGCACCCTGATCAGAGAGCAGACAGCCCAGCTGACATGTTTCAGCCTATCATGCTGACAGTCGTGCACCAAATGATAGCCAGCAAGCTTGATGGCAATGACCTGGCCAACAACGGTTAGCACGGCATGTCAGCTGTGCAGTCTGCTGTCTGGTGAGGGTGCATCTGTGCCAGAAACTACTCAAAGGAGCAGTGTGCGCACGCCAAACACACAACAACCTTGACTTTGTAAATTTGCCATGACACTGCCACTCAACAATGCTGGCAGGCAGGCATGTGAGACTCACTCAAGGGAAAGAACAAAATATGTTGGCAGGCGAGAAGCAGGAGAGCAGAAGTTTCAAGCAAGACTTGTCATCAGCACCGTGACAGCAGGAGATGTCACCATTGAGGGTACAGTAATGGCAACAATGACAGAGGACAGTGCTTACCTGACCACCAGTGAGGACGGCAATGTCTTGCAGGTTGGCCTTCCTGTTGTCACCGAAGCCGGGTGCCTTGACAGCACACACCTTGATGCCTGCGCGCAGCTTGTTGACAATGAGCGTGGCTAGAGCCTCGCTCTCCACATCCTCACCAATGATCAGCAGGGGCCGCTGGGACTTCATGGAAGCTTCCAGAATGGGCAGCAGAGGTTGCAACCTGCCAAGCAAATGTTTCACGACATCAATACAACAATGGTGTGATGTCGTACATGGTGAGTGTTGGTGTCCTAAATAGGGCGTGTGCTGTTGTCACGCGAAATGATGCCATATGACAGCAGAGACAATAAGGTATGGAAACAGGCATGATTATGCGATCACCAAAAACAGCAGGAGTTGCAGTCGGTCAAGCACAGGTGTGACATCTGTGTACATGCCACACACTGCAGCCAGAGCTGACAGGTTGCAGCTCTGGCTGCACTCTGTGGCATGTACACAGATGTCACACCTGTGCTTGACCGACTGCAACTCCTGCTGTTTTTTGTGATTGTCTCACTACGCATCATCAGGCCTGTTTCCACACCTTCTCATCTCTGGTTGCAACTTTACTGGCATGGCATGATATGCAGCTCAACCAGCAGGACAGACAACTCAATGCAGGCAGCACATGCTGAGTTCAAAGGCTACACATACAATAGGCAGTGCGCATGCAAGCGGATGCCTGTGCTCAGACGCCCCAATGTATGTGATGATACCATGCGCTTCAACACATGCATGAACAGTCAAGCCATGGCCCTGCAAGTATCATGCAAAGTAGCATCAGCAGAATTTCAGCAGACGCTGGGCTTGCACTGTGTCCAGCTGGCTGTGTTCCAGAACTACAAGAGGGCTCACTGGGAGATCTTCTTCTCTGCAATGAGCACAAAGGGGTCATCTAGTTCACACTTCATGGTCTTGGCATCAGTGATGAAGTAGGGGGAGATGTAGCCCCGGTCAAACTTCATGCCCTCCACCACCTCTAGCTCATTCTCTAGGGTTTTGCCATCCTGCAACAATCACAAGTTGATGAAGGAAATTTTGTTGACTATTTGTGGACCTGGCATTGTGGCAGAAGTATGATTTGCTTTATGCGTGAAAGAGAACCCTCAATAACCTGACATGGCACTGAACATTGTCTGATGGTGCTTCACGTGAGAGTGTGATGCTGACTTGGTTCAGAACCAATGACATTGAACATTGTACAATGCACAAAGCGGGATGGACCTTGTCGCAATCCTGAGTACATCAGTGAATCAAGCATGGATTTGAAAATTTGCATAAACTTTAGGAAAACAGTGTATTGATTACTGGCAGGTCCTCAGAGAGAAGATTAGGAGACATATCATTGTGCCAGCCAAAAGGCAGCTCATTTGACACACATGAATATATCGATATCATCATAGGACTGAACCAGGGCATCTACAGGCCACTGTCTTGCTGGCAGACAGAAGGTGCCCAGCAGCTGGTCAAATTTGACTAAGGTAGCATGCATCTGTGCATGAGTTAAAGCTTGCCAGGTCTGTGGTGAGTCAGGATGCAGGCAAGACAATTTGAGCATTCAGGCACGTGTGTAGATAGCAATGTCATTCACTCACAGCAATGCAACTACAGCAAGGCTGAAGGGCAAGTGAAAGCTTGCTCTGCAGCCTTGATGCAGTGAAGGTGATTAATAGCAAGCAGCAGGTTGGCATACCGCAACAGTGATGACTCCCTCCTTGCCCACACGCTCCATAGCACGAGCAATCAGGTCTCCAATTTCCTTCTCACCATTAGCAGAGATGGTGCCTACCTGAGTCATCCCCAGAAAGCCATTGTCAGTCATGCTGCGCCACCCATTTGTGGAGATGCACATGCTTCAACATAGAACAGGATTGCAGTGGCTTGCATGCTGCTACCTGCTGCATGCTGCTATGTGCTGCTGTTGCTGGTATGCATACATTCAGGACACGGACTGTGGTTGACATTGCACTGTTGACAAGTCACTGGTTGGCACGCTGCTATGCAAGCTTGCAGTGCAGTGAGCTGGTTTTGCTTTGCTGCCAGGGCTGTTTGGTTTTGTAATTCAAGGTTGCTACATGATCTGATTGCTGACAACACCTGCGCAATCTCCTCAGTTGTGCTGATCATCTTTGCGCGGCCTTTCAGGTCTGCCAACACGTGCTCTACAGCAAGGTTGATGCCTCTCCTCAGGTCCATAGGGTTCATGCCTGCTGCTACAGACTTGCATCCCTCTGAGAGGATGGCTCTGGTCAACACAGTTGCAGTGGTGGTTCCTGCATGTCCACTTGATTGTGTCAGAGATTTGGCAATGATCTGGTATGTGCACCATTGGAGTGATAATAGGGTTGTACACTGATGTGGCAATGATCTGGTATGTATATTGTTGGAGTATCGACAGGGTCGTACATGATATGTCTGAGTGCACAGATTATTGCGCAAAAGCTGAAGCGTACCATCTCCGGCAACATCATTTGTTGCTGAAGCAACCTGCTTGACAAGGCTGGCACCAACGTTCTGATATCTGTTTTCGAACTCAATAGCCTTGGCTACAGTGACACCATCTTTGGTGATCTTGGGGCTGCCGTAAGCCTGCTCAATAATGACATTCCTGCCCTGTGTAGAAGCAAAAAGTAGGGTGTCGGTGCAACAGCTTTTGTGTGAACGATGACGGCAACAACGATGCATGAATGCTCTGTTTGATTAAAAGGGTGAGGCACTGCATTGCTAGCATTGGCCGACGAAAGTTCACACCTTTGGCCCTAGCGTCACTTGCACCGCATCTGCAAGTTTCTCGACGCCGGACAGAACGGCAGCTCGGCAATCGACGCCAAACTTGACCTCCTTGGCAAAGCCGCGGACTTGTGCCTGCTGGATAGCCTGCAGTCACGGTACAAGTCATTGCCACTGACCCACATCCGACACTCAGCACTGATCGCCTATACATGTCGGCAACGAGAACGCACCGCCTGTCGCCCTGACTTAGCGCCGCGAGCTAGAGCACGTCCAAAACTCTGCATCGATCAACGCGGACGCAGCACTCCGTGCAAGTACCGCTGTCACAAAGCCCAAATTGAAGCTGTCGCACCTCAGATTGCCGGCGGTCGAAATTGCGAATTCGGTAGAAGGTTCTATGCCTGTTTAGGGTTCACTATCCATTAGTCATGGGCATGACTCATGGTGCATGCAGAGGCAATATATCGTCAGTCGTCGTGCTTGTGTCGGTAACATATCAGAAGAAGCCGAAGTCACGTTGTGCAAGAAGTGCCCCGATTGATTTGTTTGAAATTGGAGACGGCCAGCGGTTCCAGCCAACCGGAAAAGGTCGACATGGTGACTAAGGTCACAGAAGAGTTTGACGAGAAAACGAGAAACATTCCGAACTACGAAGCGAATGGCCATGTTCAACAGAGCGAACAACAACGCAGCGAACCGTCGAACTCTGCTTTCGACACTTCACAGTCCCACTTCGAACATCCCATGAGTCTGGATGAGGTACCGATCGCTTTGAACTGTTGAGGAAACATTTCATGCGCGATTGCGCTCTTTAGCCCCTGGAGAGTCGTCCGCTGCGTGCTTACTGCGTCTTTACCATGGCTGCAGTTCAGGAGTAGAGCGCACGAAGCTGTTGACTTCATATGTGACTATTACAGTCGAGTGGATTCCCTGCCTGTGAGGTCGTCTGTGGAGGTGTGTCCTGAACTCCTGTGCTGAACTGGCATGTTTCGCGAATCATTATCACTGGATGCATCACAGCTTGCTTCTCAACACAAGAAGTCTTGTGAAAACAGCATGAAATTTTGTTTTGAGGGCTTCTGTGCAACTTATGCAGCCTGGCTTCTTGCACAAACAGCTGCCAACTGAGGCACCACAGCAAGGAGAGAAATGGGACGTGATCATGAAGGACGTGGAAGACAAGATTGTGCCAGGTGCATTTCAGCGCCAAATTTGAATTGCTGACTTGGGCACTTTGCATGCCCTGAATACCGTAACATTGGATGCCTGCCTTGTCTCCATTCTTGTCTGTGGCAAGGCGCCAAACTGCTGTTGGTGTTTCATTACAGAGCTGAACAATAGCCTATAGAGCAGCCAGCAGTATCACATACTTATCTGTGCGTACTTGTGAACAGCGCCAACGAGGCATCCGGGCAAGACCTTGCGATGCCTTCCCATCTGACTGCTCCCCCCATTTTTGACCAGTGACATGCAGCCGTACACGCACCGCCAGGCCTGTATGTACTTCACAGACCTGCTCACATGCAAGCCAAATTTAGTGTGGTGCACAAGACAAGCTGCTTATCTGAGCAGCTTGAATGACAGCAGGCACAGCCGGTGGACTGCATGCAGCATGATGAGCTGAGCATGCTTTGACAACAGCCATCATCATGTATTGCAGGGCTGACTCATTGGCAGAGCTCCAACTTCTTTGCTTACTACCCCTGCAACTCAAGCTTCCCGGGCATGCTGGGAGACATGCTGTGTGCTGGCTTTGCCACTCAAAATTTCTCCTGGATTGGTAGCCCTGCTGCAACAGAGCTGGAGACGGTAATACATCATTCCTTCCGGGTGTTACCGCACAGCGAGCCTTGTAGCAGTTGTCAGCATGGCACCTTGCTGTCAGCTTGCAAGCCTAGTGCCGGTGTGGACTGCCAGTTTCATTGCATATGCCTGTAGGCATGCGCGTAGGTCACTGCTGCAAATGGCCTGTGCATGCTTAGCAAACTGCAGTCTGACATCTGGTGGTACGCTGGCCGACCAAGCAGTCCTCAGCTTCAGCATTTTATAGTTGCAACAAGGGTTTCAAGTTGACTTACAAATTGCAGTGATGCTCAGATTGTGATGGACTGGCTGGGCAAGCTATTGGGCCTTCCGCAGCAGTTCCTGTCCAGAAATTCAGAGGGGTCCCTGGGGCCCGGAGGGGGGGTCATCCAGGGGACTGCCAGCGAAGCTGCTCTAGTGTGTATGCTGGCGGCTAGGGCCAGAATTATGCAGGGCCGCCCTACGACAGATATGGCTAAATTAGTCGCCTACACATCTGACCAGGTAATTTTTGAATGACCTGTTGGGGTATTCAATCAGCAAGCTGGGTCTTTGTTACACCACAGGTTTAGCAGAAATGACATGCTTACATGGTCGCCTGCATTACCAGATAGGAAGTCCCATATAGAGGCATATTGCACAAGGGCAGTTTGAGAATTGGTTCAATGCATGTTACATGTGGGTAGCCTATCAACTTTTGTTGGCGATGAGTTCTTCTGGGCATGCTGAGAGGCAGAGGATGGCGGCCCAAGATAAGCAAACTGTCTCTCATTCAACTACTTGCAATGAGCGATGGGGCTGGCAGCTTGGAAGCTACTCTGCATGCCAGCTGCACGGCGTTGTGTTCTAATTCAAATCTCTGCAGGCTGGGATGCTGGCTGGAACAGGTACAAGCGTAGTTTGGAGTGTATGAAGTGCACATTGATGTGAACAAGGCTTGTGTACTGCTGAAGGCACTTCATTTAGGCTACCTTCTTAGGGCAAACCCAAGAGCTCGTCACTACATGGCTGCCTGATGCAACTGTTTCACCTCCATGCACATGCTATGCCTTGCTGCTGTCAACACACACATTTGTGCAGACCAGCTGTATCCCTTGCATGCACAGGCACACAGCAGCTGCAAGAAAGCTACCATGATAGCCGGCATTACCAACCTGCGCGTTCTGAAGACCGAAGAGTCTGCAGCATGGGCGCTGCAAGCAGACACGCTTCAGCAGGCGATTGAGCAGGACCTCCAGGCTGGGCTCATTCCCTTCTATGTCTTTGCCACTGCTGGCACTACGTCGACTGCAACAGTGGATGATCTCAGAGGCCTAGCGACAGTGTCCAAGCCCCACAACATCTGGTAAGCATGTTCATAAGGGCTGGTCATTAGCTTGTGTCATCAGCATGTGTCAGCATCAATGTATTTGCTGCATCATTGTACAGTCACACCAGGAGAAACAGCATGGAAGAACAGCATGGAAGCTGTAATTGTACTTGTACCAAATCAAGTTGTGCACTCACCTGGCTGCTGGTCAGCTGCAATCAGCTTCTCATGACACATAGGACACACATAGGGTTTACACAAATGGGTGCTGTTCATGCTGGAGCAAAAACCTGGCACAAGACATCAGTCGTATGTGGCTAGCTTGCGCCTGCAGACACACGAGTGTGTGGTCTTATTCTGGTGAATGACATGTATGCTGGATTCATTGCGCTGAACCCACTCACCCCCGCCCGCCCGCCTAGCATGCAGTGCCGTTCACCCAATTCTTAACCTTTCACCTTCCAGCAAAAGGCTGCAAGTGATGTGTGTTGAAGTATGCAGGGTACATGTGGATGCTGCCTATGCTGGAGCCACCGCAGTGATTCCCAGCATGAGACACTGGTTTGATGGAGTGGAGCTCACTGATTCCTTCAGCTTCAACCCTCATAAGTGGCTGCTCACCAATTTTGACTGCGCTGCTCTGTGGGTGACAGACTCAGCGCCCCTGAGGACAGCCCTGTCCTTGACCCCTTCCTTCTTGCAAGCCAAAGGCAATGCTCTTGACTACAAGGTGGGCTATTGTTTGTGTTCAAGACCACAGAGCTGTTTTGCTTGCGTTGATCTTGGTTCCATCCCCTGTGCTGTCCTTCTTTTGCCGCACATAACCAGGCATCCTAGCGTTGTAGAAAGGAACTGAACAGAAAGTACTGCAACTTTTGGCATCAACTTGATGGGAAGCCAAGTGTTATACCGGGCTGCCCAGGATCATGACTTTGTACTATACATTTGGCCGTCCTGGTGGTAGTGTCTGTGTTGTGATGCAAAATGAATTGGGAAGGTGAAGCTGCAAGCCAAGCCAGCACAGGGCTGCTACTGTGGGTTGCTTGCTGACCATTGCGTAAAGTCTTTGAACTCAGGACCATTCATTGATTCTTTGGACCACAAGGCGACTTTGTTACAAACATTCACAATGCAATTCTGCTACACATTGTCGCAGCAAGCCAGAGGTTGTGCAAGTGTTGTCTTTGGTGGTGCAGGACTGGCAGATACCGCTGGGCCGGCGCTTCAGAGCACTCAAGGTGTGGTTTGTGCTGCGAACCTATGGCCAAGAGGGCCTGCAGAAGTACCTTGAGCATCACCTGCGCCTTGCCAAGCTGTTCCAGGGCTTTGTTGAAGCAGATGACAGATTCGAGATCATGGCTCCGCCCAGATTTGGACTCATCTGTTTTGCTCTCAAGGTTGAAAATCACAGCCAGATACAGCTGCACTTGATATCCCAAGTCATAGCTGCGCGAACAGCACTCGCGCAACTTGTGACACTTGTGTGATGAAGCATAACAGCAGTGCAAGCAGACAACTGCTCCCTGACTGAATCAAGGCATGCGCAATAGCTCTCAAGGTTGTGACTATGATGGTTTTCATGCAGCAATCAAGCCACAGGTAACATCTGTGCGCAGCAGGACTCAACATAGCAGCCAAAGCATTCAGGCATGTCCCCAAAGCTACTGCAGGATTGCAGCACGCTGATGCAAATCAGTCAACCCTCGTGAACTATGATCAACATTGTTTGAGTGTGTTGCAAGCTGAATTCTGACATGCCCCAACAAACACTGTGTGCATGCAGGGCGTAGGCAAAGCTGGTAATGCTGCCTTTCTAGAAGCTATAAACTCCAGTGGCAAGGTGTTCATGATACACACAGAAGTAGGAGGCAAATTCATGCTGCGCTTTGCGTTGGGAAGCACATATGTTCAACAACATCATGTGGAGGCTGCTTGGGCAGTCATCCAAAGCAAGGCTGATGCTGTGATGGCACAGGAAGCCAACTTGATGTGACTGCTATTTGTCCGTACAAGCCTTGCAATGCAACCAAGATGTTTGGTGACAGTTTTGCTATGATGTATTCGTGATACAGTTACTGAACTGTTATGCAAGCTACTGAAATATACACTGATCTCTTTGTCACTTGCGCTACTGGTATACCTGACACTCACTATGTATTTGAAAGCCATGCCATTGCAAATTTGTTGGTACCATTGCACAGCTGGCAGCCAATGTTTTCATGTCCAGTGTGCTTATAATACCAATGGCAATGCAACAACTGTATGCAACATAGCCTGAACTTTTAGGACTGTATCAACATTGCAGCCACCATGCATGCCTTTAGTGCTCCTTGCACGTGATCCGCGTTCACCCGCACGAGCAATCACGCCATGCCTTGCATGTCTGTGTAACAAGAGTTTGTAAGTGTTCCCAGCATGTGCTAAAGAAAATGTAACATCAAGCGTTAAATTAGCAGCTGCTATGCCAAAATCAATGGTTTATGCCATCAACACATACGCTGTTCCAAATTATATATCAGTACAGATGATGTTTGTTAGATTGTCAAGTGCTGACTAACTGCAGATTGATGTGCACAGTGCTGACCAATGCAGCGTGTTGCTTCAGAATGATGACAGATCAAAATATTAACATGGCTGTACTGCACATCAGCTTCCTGATGAGGCTGGGGCTTTGACATTTGGATGCTTGGCTGCATCTTGTATATGCTGCATTTGTATCACGCTTTGCTTGTGTGCCTCCTGTATTTGCTCCTCACTGACCAACCCATGTCGTTTCATGTCCTGTGCCAGTGCATGCATGAGCTAACAAATAACATATTGAGTGTCAAAAGCTATCAATATACAAGTAAGTGTCAGTGAGTCAGCGTGGAAAGAGTCCTCACCGCAACTAGACGCTCATTACGTGGGATACAGGCAAGCATGACGGCAGTACCCAATGTTGGCCAGGCAGCAAAGTATGCCAACTGCATGGCACCATGATACGTCGATGGGATCCTTAAATTTCCCGAGTATGCTGAGACTTTGCCTGTCCAGCATGCATCTTGTCCCACCTTAAAAGGGAGCGTCTGCTTCCGCCTGTAAAACATGGTGGCACCGCCGGCAAACAGCATACCAGCACCTACTAATGCACCATCCTGGACAGTAAGCGGCATCGCGCCTCAACCCCGCCAGGCTGGTGCTAAAGTTCCCCTACTTATAGGCCTGATCGAGATCACGAAGCAACTAGACAGTCAGGTGATCCGACCTAGCAGCTGAAGCCAATCTCTGAAAGGCAACGTAGCAGATTCCGCTATGGACCTGTGGTTGCAGCCGGCAAAAATTGCGCTCGGTTTTCGATGTAAGCCTCAAAAGTGCACGTCGAGTTTTTCAACATCGACCGTTTCTCATGTGGCGTAATCCATGTCTTTAGACAGATTGCACTGGCAAGTTGCCCAGTAGTAACTCGAGTGTCAGCCACCCCACTCTGCCTATAAGTACAATGTGCACCTGTGTTGCACATCTGCACATGGGAAAAGAAGCAAATGAACTTGTGTTACATCTTGAATGAGTCATTAATGATGACACTGCATCATTACTTCGCATCCCGGTAATTAAGACAGAATAGCCGGAGGATTGGGTTCCCTACACAGGAGCAGGCACTGCAGGCCAAAAGCGATGTGCTACTGCTTTGAGCTATGCCATGACGACTGCAGGGTTATGGCAATGGCAACTGCAAGCGTATTGATGGGAAAATATCATTGGTGCCCAGGGTTTGCACCGAAACCCTATATATTGTGCCGAAACCCTATATTGGGTACCAGCATTACGTGTTAGTACTTTACCATCATCTCGCGACCGGTCCAGCACTAGCGGCTCTGCTCGCCATTGAACCGAAGCTGAGCGCCATACCTTTTCAAGAGCTAGCAACAACATACTGCCCGGTTCGACGAGACTAAGCAGTTGTACAGCCGAGGAGTTCGGACACCGCTCCGCACAGAAGTCCAACCGTAGCACACAGTACGAGACTTTGCCTGATCACCCTGCATACGTCATCACTGCCACAGCAACTTTTGTACCTCGCTTGCGTTATTGCATTTATCAAGGCTCATCAGCTGCTTGTGGTATTGCCATGACAGCAGGGGTTGACGGGTCCAATTTGTGACCGGCATATCTAACTTTGCATGACTTCTAGCACCTGCAAAACCTAACTGGTCTTGTCCGCTAGTCTCAACAGTTTGGCTGCATGTGCGGCGTACAGCGTGTTCGTCAGCTCGGTAAATGAGATTGACCCTTAGTTGCTCAGCCTTAGTGTGAAGCCTTGTGTGTACAGGTCAGCTGGGTTACAGCACTCACTATGACAGCTCAAGGCACAGTCCTGCACCAATGCCCCAGCAAAGTGTTGCTGTCAGGTCCTAAAGCCACAAGGCCACAGCGCATTGCACAGCGGGTGATGGCTCAGGCTCAGCCCTCCCGCCCTGCTCAGCAGAGCCGCCCCCACACTGCTGTCCAGGCTGCAGCTGTCGCTGAGGCACCCACACATACCAGCAGAGTCTCAGAGAAGCAGATGGGAGATGGACCAACCCTTGTCAATGGTCAGGTGGGTCTTCTTCAGCCCATGCACAGCGCTCAGCTTCGCTACTGGGGTAGCTTCAAAACCTTCTGAAAAGCCTTGTTGCGTTGCAGCCTTGCTCTGCCCATTTGTCAAACTTGGAATTTGCAGTCAAACAACAGCTTATCAGGACCCTTGCTGTATTGATTGTTACACGTGCATGCTTAAAAAGCCAAAGCCAGTCTTACTTTTGCTGTTTGCACTTGTGCAGTAGTTCTGGCTTGTTCAGTAGTTCTGACCAACTCTATGCACCTTCTCCATGCTCGTCTGCATGCGCATATGCGGTCAGGCCATGTATACATATGACCATACCTCAAAGTAAGCAGTGATGGTGTATGCAGATTCTACACAGCCTTAGCAAGGAGAGGCTGGAGTTGGTAAACAGCCTTGAGGGGTACGTGAGTGAGCGGGTCCTGCCACTGCTGAAGCCAGTGGACAAATGCTGGCAGCCAGCAGATTTCCTGCCTGACCCCAGCCAAGGAGATTACCTGGATCAGGTACGCTGTGCAGCTCCACTCAGCACCTGTCCTGTGGACACAAGGGACATGGTCACTTGCATGCCCCAAGGAAATGTCAATTTCAAGCCCAAATTGTTGAGCACATTAGCTTATGACTTATAAGTGGGCTGCAACTGTGGTGTGCATGCCTCTTTGACATTGCCTTAACATTGCAATCAGTACGTGTATGTTGCACTCTCAAGCAGTTTGAGACTTGCCACCAGCATGCTGTGAATCATAGCTGGGGTGTGTGATCTTTCATTGGCAACAACCTTGATACTTGATGCATCCAGTCAGTGATTCACAACATGGTTGGACTGCAGTTGGCTGAGCTGAGGAAGCGCACAGACTGTCTGCCGGATGACTACTTTGTGGTCCTGGTGGGAGACATGGTCACAGAGGAGGCTCTGCCAACATACATGGCCATGTTGAACACTCTGGATGGGGTGCGAGATGAGACCGGCGCAGTAAAGAGCCCCTGGGGCAAGTGAGTCCACTGTCTGCTTGTGTGTGGTCACAGACTCATATGCATGATCTGCATTGCAGCTCAGCTGACCTGAATTGAGTGTGTCACAAGGTGTCACGTGTAATGTTTCTGGCATAGATATAGCTGTTGCTTAGCGTCTACGCTCAGTGTTTGGTGCAGTGTTGTGTTGCTGATTTTGCTGCATTGTGACATTGCAAGTGTACTAGGGAAGTCAAGAGGTCTGGGTCGTGACACTGTATCTGTTGCCACTTGCTTAAGCATCCCTGCTTAATGGGCAGCTTGGTTGAAAGCCTCGTTTGCCTTTTTGCAGATGGACTCGTGAGTGGACAGCAGAGGAGAACCGACACGGTGACCTCATGAACAAGTACTGCATGCTCTCTGGCCGAGTGAACATGAAGGCTGTCGAAGTCACCATCCAGAACCTGATTGGGTCTGGCATGGACCCTAAGACTGAGAACAACCCATACCTGGGTTTCATCTACACTTCCTTCCAGGAGCGTGCAACTAAGATCTCTCACGGTGCAACTGCACGACATGCTAAGGACTATGGCGACAAGGTGCTTGGTCAGATCACTGGTGCCATCGCCTCTGATGAGGCCCGACATGAGAGCGCCTATTCCAGAATTGTCGACGAGCTGTTCAGAAAGTGAGTTTTTGAACATGTACATGTCTTGTGTGATGTGCACTGTCTGAAAGAAACACATTTGTGCAGTGCCATCTACAATGTTCAAATACACACTGCAGCTTGCCTTGCCCAGAATCCTCAACACTGCAGTCCTGACATGCTCTGCACGTAGACACACATGCCCACTGCAATCTAGACAGCAGACTCAGGGGGTTGCATTGATTGCAGGGACCCCAGCGGTACCGCCCTGGCCTTTGCAGACATGATGAAGAAGCAGATTGTGATGCCTGCACACATGATGGATGACATGGTGCACAAGGGCAGGACTGGGCGCAACATTTTCCACGACTTCTCCACTGTTGCTGAGTCCACTGGCACCTACACCGCACAGGTGCTGCAACACACACATCCTACACATGTCATGCTGGTGTCATTTGCTTTGCATTAACGGTGTCATAGTTGGCATCTGCCAATCAGCATATAGTGGTTTTTTGCATCTCATGGAGGTCAAAACCCAATTTCTGGGTGTACTCCTGTGTCTGTATGTTTGGTTGTTGGGCCATGGCATGAGTTTGCCATGGCCCTGATGCTGTTCCTGTGGCTTCCATTTCAGTTGCACCGCCTTGCCTTGTGCATTACACCTGTTCACGTCCGGTGCTTCTGTTGCTTCCACTTCAATTTGAGTGCCTTGCCTTATGCTTGACACCTGTTCAAGTATATGCTTCTGTTTCTTCCACTCCAATTTGACTGCCTTGCCTTCTGCTGTACACCTGTTCATGTACGGTGCTCCTGTTGCAGGACTACGCATCCATTCTTGCCTTCTGCTTTACTCCTGTTCATGTATGCTGCTCCTGTTGCAGGACTACGCATCCATTTTGGAGCACCTGATCTCAAGGTGGGAGCTGGAAGGCATGACGGGCCTGTCCTCAGAGGCACAGGAGGCACAAGAGTACGTCTGCAAGCTGCCACCTCGCATCAGGCGGCTGGCAGACAGGACTCTCATGCGCAAGGAGAAGTCCAAGAAGCAGGAGGTCCCCTTCAGCTGGATCTATGACAGAACCATCAACATGTAGGCTGCTTCACTCGCTTCTCCAAGGCAATGTTGCAATTCAGCTGGTTCTTGCCTTGCAGATTGTCGCTGTGTGCTTGCATGCCTGTTGTTGTGCCTGACTTGGGCAGAATAAGCCATTCAGGTGCATTGTCCCTGCCTGTGCCGCCAGCCATTGCTCAATTGCCGTTTGATGCATAACCTAACAGTGGCTGCAGTGATTGGCACTTGCCATCCAGCCTGTTGGTAATGGGCATGTGTTGCTGCTGCATCCTGTGCTTTCCCACTGCTTTCTCAGGAACTTGCAGTGCAATGCTGCAGGCACATTTAAGTTGGCAAGAAGTGACAGAGGCGCTGGACCTGTATTGTATTGCAGCTTCTGCTGCCTGAGATGACTGCATGAGCGAGATGAGAAATGTCTGAAAACTGTGGACCGCAATACAATGTACACTTGAACAGGAGACTGAAAACAATAGTTGTGGGCAAAGCAGCACAATTGGACCACTGGCGAGTATACCTGCATCTGTCAGATCAGTCACACGCAAGAACAGCATTGTCTGCAAAAAGCATTTAGCAGTTTGTGAGGTAATTCATGCTTCAGTAGGTAGCTCAAACTTTCAGTATGTAGCTCAATCCTTTGTAGCGTTTAGGTTCTGAGCAACGAGGGTGTGAGCTTTCTGTACTGTATGCCTATTGTTTGCATGGTCTCAGCTCAGCAGCTTGCAGGCTGATGCTTGACAACCTTGCCTGACGTGGTATTGTTGAGTCCAAGTGTATGTACTATATGAAAGGTGCAGGCGCAGGTGTCTTTACACTTGTTTCATGAGTTGATTTGGATGTGGTCCTGCATGGTCTTAGGGTTGTGTGTACGTGTGATGATATGCTGCTGAAGCAGCAGCAACAGAGCTATAGTGTAACGGCACGCAATTGAAGGTTCGCTGAGTCTGACAACTCTTTCTGACCAAAAGCGAGCTCATAGGTGGGCATTAAAACCAGCAGCTCTGACTGTACCTGTACTTGTCAGATGAAATGCTTGTGTACACAGTCCAACACCACAGACTAACTCCACAATGTTGTCTTGGAGGCAGTCATGACACATGCAGCATCGAATTTTTCAAAAGGACGCAGACTCAGCAGCAAGCTTGCAAGGTGTGAAGGGCAGGAAAGTGTCGGTTGCATCAAAACTCTTGACTCTGGTATCATGAAGTCTTTGCATCTAAAAATGTGTCTGAGAATGCAGCAATGTGCTAGGCCGCATGCGGCAGAAGCTATATATACACTGAATTTGACTGAAGCTGCTGATATGACGTGCCGTGACACATGCACTGAGTGGACAAAAACTGACTGTCAGGTCATAGCTAAAACTTTCAGCTATGGCATCAAGAGCTGAGTTGGGGGATGTGTCGGATATGGCACCTAGAAACACTGCAAGAGACACCATGTTACATTGTTTGTTGTATTGCATACGAACACAAAGAGCGTCTGCAAAAGGCGCTGTGTAAATTATCAACCATAGAAATACTTGAAGTACAAACTGTAATGGCACTGACTAATTCCAGAAATACTTATGTGCATCAGACACCCAAACTTCGCTGCTGTGGGCAGAATCTAGTCGTGAAGCAGCTTCTCCACAAGGCCTTCATAAACTTCAACTTACTGATATTGAGCTGAACAAGCTTTCAGTTGCAATTGTGTCATATGTTATACATTAGAAAACCATACATAGGCAGATCCTACACCTACACCACATTGGCGGTAGCAT
>JAABUP010004574.1_pt1 | contig 22354 bp, 19 predicted proteins | sample 5559201 | NCBI WGS metagenome assembly JAABUP01 (sample SAMN10711887, study PRJNA513373) | rock metagenome | isolation source: Antarctica rocks | place: Antarctica | reverse complement strand
TCAAGACATAGGTGATGTTGGAGGTATTTGAGGATTGTGGGCGCTTGCTATTCACGCTAAGCCTAATAAGGTATATCACGGGCCGAAAGCTTACATTGTTTGATATCCGAGATATCGCGCGAGGGCGCTATGTACAGGTTTCTGTGGCTGATATTATTGCAAACTCACACGCGGAAGAAGCTGGATGGCTTTCTCATAGGAAGAGAATGAGAGAAGTTAGGCGATTCTAGCTGATTTATGAACGGATCGCGTCTCTAGAATGACAGAGCCATGTCCAATGGACTGCGTTGTCTCTGTATTCCAGCCCTGCTCCAGCAGCATTGTCTCGACCTCTTCGCGGTCTGCCAATGGCCCTATCCATATGATCTGCCTTACGACCCCATTTCCATAGCTCTGGATGTATTTCTTGATCAGCTGAACCTCCCTTGGATATACAAAGATCCAAGCGCTTGCGTCTCTGGCGGAGGATGCAAGAGCCCAAGTCCCAGGCACGAGCTGCATTCGCTCCTCTGGTAGGTATCTATTGACACTTGATGACACCTCTACACCGTGGAGATTGAACATGGGCGACTCTCTGAGGAGTAAAGCTTCGAGGAGCCCCGAACCACAGCCCACGGATATGGTCAATTCAGGGTCCGATGGTAGAATGAAAAGCAGCGTTTGAATCAACCCTCTGGAGATTGAACAGCAACAATCCGGGTAGAGGGTTGGCCTGTCAGACAGCTGCAGATGATCCATTGGTAGTAGCTGAATCAACGATGGGAATCAGTAACGAAGTAGGTAGACCGATATATCATAGTCCCAAATTGACGGTTGGCCCCGCAACGCCAGATGGGGAAGGGTCCACTCTGCAAGCCCCATGACATCCGCCATGATTGTGGACTCACAGTAGAAGTCATCAAATTGAACATTTCCTTTGGTTTGGAGGTCGTTAGGAGAAGGTAGATGGCTCTGCGCACTGCTAAGTGTCTGCTTGACGACTTCTCCAAGCGGTCTCCTGGTTTGTGAGAAACACCTCGGAAAGTGCTGGTCGCGTCTCGAGGCTCTCAGCCAATCATGAAGTTTCTGCGTAATCCTGTTGCATTTACTCCCTTGCCTGTCACTGTGATTACATCTCTTGTCTATGTTGCATTGATTATCCCTCTTCTCGTCGTACATCATGTCGTGCCTGAAGCACCGGAAACTCTTACTGGCACCAACCTCACAGAAGCGTGGCTGGATCTGAAAACATTGAGCAATGGCTTTCATCCCTACAACAGCCGAAGGAATGACTTTGTTCGCGACTGGCTTTTGACTAGGATCGGAACCATAGTGGAAGCAAACGGCGTTTCTTCAGCGTCCCCAGGAAACCTGGAGACTAATCAGGCTAAGGATGACTCTCCCGTTGTCATCTTCTCTGACATGGTGTCAAATGCTTCCTTCGCTGAAGGAGGCCGCGGGGGCACACCAGGTATAAGTGCCTATTTTGAAGGAACGAACATCATCGTGTACATACGTGGGTCAGAGGACGAGCCCGGGGAGTGGTATTTGAAGAAAGAGAAACCAAAAGGCAAGGGAGGCGTCCTGGTCAATGCTCACTATGATAGCGTCTCTACTGGCTATGGAGCTACCGATGATGGTGTTGGGGTTGTCACGATTATGCAGCTCATCAAGTACTTCTCCTCAAGTGGGCGGCAACCAAAGAGGGGCATTGTTGCTCTTCTAAACAATGGAGAGGAAGATTTCCTCAATGGTGCATGGGCCTTCGCAGAGCACCAAATGTCCAGGTTTCCACACACCTTTCTTAATCTTGAAGGAGCTGGTGCAGGTGGTAGAGCGGCACTGTTTCGAAGTACAGACGCCGAAGTCACCAGAGCCTACCAGAACAGCAAGTATCCTTTCGGCACCATCGTGAGCGGCGATGCGTTTGAGAGAGGAATTATTAGAAGCTCCACGGATTACGAAGTCTTTAAGAATGTAATAGGTATGCGAGGACTCGACGTCGCTTTCTTCAGCCCAAGGGCTAGATACCATACGAGTGAGGATGATACTCGCCACTCGAGCAAGGACTCTCTGTACCATATGCTGTCCGGCGCTCTTGCCACAACGGAAGGGCTTACATCTGACATGAGCTCGACTTTCGATGGGAAATCTCCTGGAAAGGGAAAAGTTGCCAGCGGGACTGGATCCAGCGGTGTCTGGTTCGATCTCTTTGGCAGGGCATTTGCTGTTTTCAGACTCAATACGCTTTTCGTTCTATCAGTCACTTTGCTTGTCGTCGCTCCATTGACTTTGATTGCTATAGGGGCCACTTTGTACAAAGTCGACAAGCTCTACCTTTTCAGCTCCTCGAAGCATCACCACCATCCGGAGGGCGATGACTCTGTTGCAATGCAAGGCTGGCGAGGAGCTTTTAGACATCCGGTGGCATTTGTACTTGCCACTGCTGCGGTTATTGGTCTGGCATTCCTTGTGGCCGCCGTCAACCCATACATTGTGGTCAGCAGCCCGTATTCAATTTGGAGCATGATGATATCTGCTTGGATTTGCATTATGTGGGCTTCCTCGACGACCGCGGACTCTTTGAGACCATCGGCTTTTCACCGTACGTATGCCTTGTTTTGGATGTTCTTGGCCGGCTGGCTTGTCCTTGTCGTAACCACGATCTTTGAACGCAATCCCAAAATTGGGGGCGGTTATCTCATCGTCTTCTACTTTGCTTGCCTTTACTTGGCAACAACGATATCTTGGCTCGAGCTTTTCAGCCTGCCTCGCAAGACTGCCTATGCAGACGAAATCGAGGGTTCTGTGCAGGAAAGTAATTCGGTTGCCAGGTCTCGACCCGGCAGTATCTCAAGTGCCCAACTACTTGGACCATCCGCAGAAGAGCAGTCTGGGGACAATGTCCCAGAAAATACGGCCGAGAACGACGAAGATGCTACGGAATCCACTTCCCTCCTTGCTGACCGCCAACGAAGAACAACGTTTAAACGCTACTCCTCACCCCATCGACCCGGCCCTACCGACGAACTCATCCCATCCTCAAAAACAAACCGTCTCATCTACGGCGCCGAACAACCCTGGTCACACTCCCTCCCAAGCACCCTCTGGCTCCTCGAATTCCTCCTCCTCGCCCCCTTCCCCACCATCCTATTCACCCAAGTATCCCTCCTCCTGACCGCCGCCACCTTCCAAACCCCTAACGACGGCAACGCCCCTCTACCCATCTACCTAATGACCGCCACCCTAACAATCCTCCTCTTCGCGCCCCTCAGCCCCTTCATCCACCGCTACACCTACCACATCCCCACCACCCTCCTCCTCGTCTTCGCCGCAACAACAATCTACAACCTCACCGCCTTCCCCTTCTCCCCCTCCAACCGCCTCAAACATTTCTTCCTCCAGCGCGTCGACCTCGACTCCGGCATCAATACCGTCTCCCTAACCAGCGTCACCGGCGGCCCCTATCTCCACAACGCAATCTCCTCCCTCCCCAGCGCGGCTGGCCAAAAACTCTCCTGCATGCCTAGCGGTCTCCGCCGCGATCTCACAGAATGCTCCTGGCACGGCCTGCCGCCCCGCGTCGTACCGAACACTCATCCCGACATCCCGCCAGAAATTACCTATAAAAATTGGCTCACCTTCAACGCTACCCGCGACCCCAACGGGCAGACCGAAGCCCACTTTTACGTCTCCGGCACCGAAACCCGCGCCTGCAAGCTCGTCTTCAACCGCCCCATATCCGATTTCTCAGTCGATGGCGCGGGCGATGATCGCCGCTTCAAGAAAGTATCAGAGTTCGGTAGCAAAGAGTTACGGCTATGGAGTAGAACCTGGAACCGTGGCTGGGACGTCAGTGTGAGGTGGGAAGTTGGTGATGAGGAGGAGGGGAGGGGGATGGATGGCAGGGTGGTTTGTCTGTGGAGTGATGCTAATGTGCTGGGGACTATTCCGGCGTTGGATGAGGTGAGGAGATTTGCGCCGCTTTGGGTGGCGGTTACGAAGAGTCAGGATGGGTTGGTGGAGGGGAGTAGGGCTTTTTCTGTGTGAGTAGAGCTGCGTGTTTGGGTCTTGCTGTATGGCTGGAGGAGTTTGTGGGGTTCGTGGTTAGGCTGATTGTGCATTGTGTGCTCACTCCTGTAATCATGCTTCTTTTGTAGACAAGGTGGCTGTGGTGGTAGATTTGTAGTAGTTGATAAACAATGATACATGTCTATGCTAACACCCCATATTACGCCGGTGCGCCTTGCCAGAACGGAGATGCTACGTGCGCATTCAACATATATCGGACGGCTTTTCCATCTCATCCTAAAACGAACCGCACGTTCCACAAACGTGCTGTGCAACAGAACGCAACGTCCCCCCCCACCTCGACCGCTTCTTCCTATACTTTCCCCCCCCAAAAAGGCATGTCCCACAAAATCAACCCCCTTACCAATGCTACCTCGCCCGCTTCTGCACCGCATCCAACTCCGTCAACCACCCCTGCGTCTCCGTCACCAATTCCTTCCTCCTCGCCCTCAACCCCGGATCTCCCTCCGTTATAACCCCGTCCAGCTTCAATATCACCTGCGCCAGTATCCCCTCGCTCAGCTTCTTGTACTCGAAATCCTTCGCTTTGGTGTCGTTGGGGGGGTGCGACATGAAGTCTTGGAGGTTGGGAATCCAGTTGTGGTGGAAGTCGCTGGATATTTGGTCGAGGGCTTCGGAGGGGGTGGAGGGTTTTTTGGGGGGGGGAGGGGCAGGGGAGGGGATTCGGCGGGTTGGGGAGGGTTGGCGGGAGGTGGAGGGGGCGCCGTTTGTGGTGCCTGGGGGGGCGAGGAAGCCGGAGGTGCGGGGGGAAGTTTGTGTGCTGTCGCGGCCTCCTTTTCTGCTTTTCTTGCCGCCGCGGTGGCCTTTGCGTTTGCGGGGCTCGCGGTCGCCGATGATGGTGCCGTCGACGTCGACTCGCGGGCCGCCGGCGTCCAGGCCGTTTGCCGTGAGGCTCGAGGAGGCGCTGGAGGAGCTGTCGTTGCCGTCGTCGCGGTGGGGTTCGGCGGATATGACGAGCAGGATGTGGCTGTTTTGCTTCAGGTCTTCGTCTCTGCAGGGGACGTTGTCTTTGCTGAGTTTGCGGCCTTTGTACAGGAGCTTGATGCGGCGGTGGTCGTCGGTTTTGGTTTCGCGGGCGGCGCGGCGGCGGACTTCGCCGACTTTGAGGCGGCCTTCGGCGATGTCGAAGGCGTCGAAGTGGAGGGGATAGGTGGTGCCTTTGTGTTGCAGGATGAGGATGTCGGGGGCCAGGGGGGGCTCGGCTCTGCTGGGGCGGTGGGACTGGGTGGAGGGGAAGCCGTAGCTGTCGTTGCGGTAGCGACCTGGGGCATCGGCTTCGTCGTCTATGATGTAGTGGTAGTCATCTTCGGTGACTCGAGGCGGAGAACCACCTGTGTGGGCGAAGGGGGAATAGCGCCCTCCACTGTTCGGCCAGTAGCGGCTCATAAAGAAGAGGAGTGCGATCAGAGGGAGTAAGACGGCGGCGAGGGTGGTAGAGTCGGCGCTGGCGACCAAAGCGCTGGCCTTTTCGAGAGCGGTGGATGGTGGTTTGGGGGCCTGGTGGGGGAGGCTGCGGTGGATGAGCTGGGAGGCGGTGTCGATGTAGGATTGGAGGGAGAGCGGCAGCTGACTGTATAGATATTGTATCTGCGAATTAGCCAGGGCAAGACTCTCGCTGAACCGTGAGGAAGCCACGGTGATTGACGATGTGTGGGTGTCGTGGATTTTTACGTGGGGTTGAATTGCCGTCGAATTTTCTCTGTCGAGGCAAAATCCTTTGGGAAACTTTCTAGAAAGCCCTGGCAGGTGCACCGAGTGATCGAATGTCAGCTACCCACAATTGTCCAATTCGGTATTTGAAAATGCCGGCTGAGTAAAGAAGTAATTGTTTCTACTTCGAGTTTATGATTGATTTCATTGAATGTCTATTTTACATTTAAAGTGGTAGAGTTTCCGTGGGTATGGGTATCAAATTGAGCGCGCCGAAACCAATGCATTTGGTTGAGCCTCAATTCTCCTGCAATGCAACTGTTTCACGTCCGCGACACGCCGATGTTCTCTCAGCTAGAATAGTCATTATACAAGCACATAAAGTGCACACATCTAGGCTTCGAGTCAGCTTATTCACACATTGTAGTGCTAGTAATAGATCTTACCATCGAAAGCCCGAGAATCATGGAAATCCAGAAAAGTATATTCTAAAAGAGCTTAGTACACATCAATCGAGAGTTCAACAGTCAAGACTGCACTCACGTTGAATAGAGTCTTGCTCCGGACGATTTGTGTCCTTTGCACGGCTACTATTGGCAGTTGCATCATCTGCGCTATGAATCCATATCCTCGGAGTTTCTTGGTGATGCAGCCCATGACGAGCTCATGGCCAAGGGCGCTAACAAGAAAAGTGATCAATGTCGCACCATTCCGGGATACATAACGTCGTGATGCACCATAAACGTGTCGGCGGAGGAAGTGGTGCACCGGCACGTTCCATTCGCGGGAAAATTCAAGCCTAAAACGATGAGCATGTAGAGCCAGTGTCTGACTTGTCTCTGAACTTACCAGTCGCAAGAGTTCCACCAGTCCGAGTAAAAGTGACGGTCTGCAAAGCATGTGATCTCCGCGAAGGCCCCCAACACGTATTCAAAGATGAGAAGGAAACACAGTAGGAAAGTTATCATAAATGGAAAGAGAAGGAGGCTAATAGTCTCCGAAAGGATCAAGCCCATATCAGGCCAGCTATCGATACCCTGAAGCCGTATTGCAGAATCGTTGAGAACAGGGACTATGAATTCCTCGCTTATGATGGTCAGCAGGAATATGCAGCCAAAGACTGCGAGAGTCTTGTAGAACAACTCCATCCAGTTCATACTTGGTGTCCTCGGGTACTCAAGCTCGTAACATAGGGTAGGGCAGAGAGTGTAGTCGACGTAATTGGAGATTGACAAGTTTTGCGGATAAGTGACTTGTCCAAGAGGCGAAGTTAACTCAAAGGCAAGGTCCTCACGAAGCTGGGTAAGACTTTCATCATCAACGTCCTTCTTTTTCTCCTCCGCGGCCTCGTCTAATTCATTGAGTTCGGCGCTTGGGCTGGGATACCGTACAGCAGCAGCTGTTGAAGCATGCTCTGGTTTGTCAAGAGCTGATAATCTGTGCTCGGTAGAGCTTAGATGTCCGTTGTAGAAAGCATATGAATGCATCTTCATGAGTAGAGTAAGTGTGTGGAGTGTGAAGAAAACCTGGGCCGTCCAAGTCCAGTGCAAGATGAAAGGCCAGCTTCCTTGGTCAGCGCACTAAATCTCCGCATTTCTCAATTGCAACGTACTTGACCCAGAGCATTAGCCAACCGATCTGGAAAAGACTCTGGATGGGCATGCCACAATTCTCCCATCTAAGCCATCCTTTGCTACGGCGGAAAATCCTCTGGAGTGGTACGCTCAAGGCAGTGGACGCAACCATAGCGCCGTCGCTAATCCCTAGTTCCCATGTCCTTGTGGTCAAAAGATCCCAGATTTGGTGCCTCAAAGGATACCCAGTGTCTTTGATATTTCTCAAAATAGTGGTCATCACCATAATAGCAAGTCCAATCCAGAAGAGGACGAAAAAGCCCCTGAAGTCTCTGTACTCGCTCCTGGGATCAAAGTGAGATACCCTAGCAGCGTACTCCACCGTCGGAAACATTCTGTGCTTTTGCTGCGCTCGTATTTGCTTCCGAGCGGAGGAAATCGATTGTGCAGATGGAGGAGCGTCTTCAGGAAGTGGAGTTGAGCGGCCACTGCGACTACATCAGTACAATCCGTACGTACGTAAAGCGTTTTCACGTACCTAGAGATCGCTGAAATCTGAGGCTCGGCATGTCCACCCTCATCTGCCATAGCTCTGAGGACCGCCGGGTTGCTAGTTTTCGTGGGCCGAGGCCGTAGGATATTGTCTGTCCCACCATTCTGTTGATGGGATGTAGAAGATGCCATGATCATGGCAATACCGACAATGTTCAGTAAGGATATCAATCATTGAAGAAAGACACGTAGAGATAGGTCCAAGGTACAAACAAAGCATTCCCTGCTCAGCCTCATTGATGGGCACGAGGGAGGCTTATAATTCTCGCGAACCGTTCAGATTCGGGAAAATCGCTCATTTCTCAAACACAGCACCGCCAGAGTCAGTGATTTAATTCGCAGCTGACGTGGGATCACGGAACCCCAAGCAAACCCGAGTTCGAAACTTCGTGCCGTCGGACTGCGATGCAACTCAGCGCGGTAGGGCTGACTGGTGGATCGCGAAACTAGCCCTCTCGGATTTTGATATTGGATAATGCTGATCACAACCATGAGCTATTGCCCTTTACGACTTGGGATCCTCATTCTAGACAAGTGTGCATCTTAGATACGTCTTACGTTGACCTGGATTGGGGTCCATGAGGCCACAATGAGCTCGTGTGAGTTGACCACTAAAGTCCAATCGCCAGTGCCTAATACTTTGAGCAGTGAAGCAATTCATTCGCAATGTTCGCGCCTCCAAGACCATCGCAGATGAGAGATCCGTGGTTCAGAAGGAGAGTGCTGCCATAAGAGCTAGCTTCAGGGAAGAGAGTGGCGACCACAACATAAGGTTCCTTCACTGCAGGCATAAGGCAGTATGACCAAGGAGCTGATCTATGCCCAGGAGAAATAATGTGGCCAAGTTACTCTATCTCTTCACACTTGGTGAGAGGACACACTTTGGGCAGATAGAATGCCTAAAGCTTCTGGCATCCCCGCGATTCGCGGACAAGAGGCTAGGATACTTGGGAACCATGCTGTTGTTAGATGAGAATCAAGAGGTCCTGACTTTGGTCACCAATTCTCTTCAGAAGTACGTTGCGAACCTAGGGAAATACGTGTGGCTCAGAACCTGTCTAATATTGGCTTTAGCGACCTCAACCACTCGAATCAATACGTCGTTGGGCTTGCACTTTGTACACTAGGAAACATCGCTTCTATTGAGATGTCAAGAGATCTTTTCATCCAAATCGAAACTCTCCTCTCCACCGCCAATCCTTATATTCGTCGAAAAGCGGCATTATGCGCTATGCGGATATGTCGAAAAGTTCCAGACCTTCAGGAGCACTTCGTCGAGAAAGCTAAGCTATTACTGTCAGACCGGAATCATGGTGTCCTACTTTGCGGCCTTACCTTTGTTACAAGTATGTGCGAGGCAGACGAGGCGGAAGGCGGGGAGGAAGGGATTGTGGATATGTTCAGGCCCTTGACGGGCGGTCTCGTAAGGACATTGAAGGGCCTGGCGAGCTCGGGATATGCACCGGAGCATGATGTAAATGGCATCACGGACCCATTCTTGCAAGTCAAGATTCTCCGATTGCTTAGGGTTCTTGGACGAGGAGATGCTCGGACAAGCGAACAAATAAATGATATCCTGGCGCAGGTCGCCACGAACACCGAGTCCGCAAAGAATGTGGGCAATTCGATACTCTACGAGTCTGTCTTGACTATATTAGAAATCGAGGCCGATTCAGGATTACGAGTCCTCGGGGTCAATATTCTTGGAAAATTCCTTACGAACAAGGACAACAACATCCGTTACGTGGCCCTGAACACCCTCATCAAGGTGGTTGCCGTGGAGCCGAACGCTGTCCAGCGACATCGAAACACAATTCTTGAATGCCTTCGGGATCCAGATATTAGCATACGGAGAAGAGCCCTAGACTTGAGCTTCACGCTAATCAATGACAGTAATGTGCGGGTCCTGATCCGGGAACTGCTGGCTTTCTTGGAGGTAGCGGACAATGAATTTAAGCCGATCATGACAAGCCAGATTGGTGTGGCAGCAGATCGATTTGCTCCTACGAAAAGGTGGCATGTCGACACCATGCTCAGGGTACTGAAGCTTGCAGGAAATTATGTGAAAGAGCAGATCCTATCATCATTTGTTCGCCTTATTGCAACCACCCCCGACCTTCAGACCTACTCCGTTCAGAAGCTGTATGCAGCACTGAAGGATGACATAACACAAGAAGCGCTCACACTTGCGGGTACGTGGGTCATTGGGGAGTATGGTGATGCATTACTGCGCGGGGGTCAATACGAAGAGGAAGAGCTTGTCCAGGAGGTCAGAGAAAATGACATTGTGGACCTGTTCACAACAATACTCAGCAGCGCCTACTCCACCCAGATTGTCACAGAATACATTGTCACATCAGCCATGAAGCTCACGTCACGATTAAAAGACTCCTCACAGATCGATCGAATACGACGCCTTCTATCCAACCGAACCTCAGATCTCAGCATCGAAATCCAGCAAAGAGCAGTAGAGTACGGCAATTTATTCGCATATGACGACATCCGACGAGGCGTCCTGGAGCGAATGCCACCTCCAGAGATCCGAGAAGAGCAGCGGGTCTTAGGGGAAGCCACGCCTAAGCAGAAGAAAGCAGCCGCCAAAGCGAGGAAACCGGCAAAGCAAACGGAGCAAGACATGCTATTGGATCTAATGGGAGGCTCAGACATGCCGGCTGCAGATCTGAGCGCAACCACGAACGGCACCCAAAATAACGCAGACCTCCTTGCCGACATCCTAGGCGGAGGCCCTTCGATACCCTCACAGCCCTCTCAACCAAACAACGCAAACTCCATGATGGATCTCTTCTCCTCTCAACCCTCCACCTCCACCAACAGCAACGGCCTCTCCTCCCCAACCCTCCAACAACCCCCCACCTCCTCCGCCGACCTCTTCAGCTCCCCTCCTCCCCAATCAACCGCAACCCCCGCCCCCCACACCGCCTACCAAAAAAACGACATGCACCTATCCCTCCAAATCCAACGCACCGCCACCACCGCCCAGATCCTCGCCCGCTTCCGCAACGGCAGCGATTTCGGCCGATTCTCGGGCGTGGGCTTGCAGGCCGCGGTGCCCAAGAGTCAGAAGTTGCAGTTGAATGCTGTTAGTAAGGCGGAGTTGGAGGGGGGGGAGGAGGCGACGCAGGGGATGAGGGTTAGTGCTGTTCAGGGGGTAAGTTTCTCGAATGTCGTGTTTTTGGTTTTGTAATTTGGGCTGACTGGATGTGTAGGCATTGCCTGCGAAGTTGCGATTACGGCTCAAGGTCAGCTACACGAAAGAGGGGATGGCGCCGATTACGGATCAGGTGGATTGGTCGGAACCAACGTGAGGATTCTAAGCTAGCTTTGAAAAGCGCTGTCATCTACGGTAGATAAAGAAATGATGCCTCTACATGTTTTCAAGCAGCAAGACCTGTGTAGTATTGCATTTCAAGTGACACATTCAATTCCTCCCACGGAGCTTCTGATCGCATTGCAAAGGATGCCGGATACCTTTCTACAGCGAAAAATCTCGACTGACTAGAACTACGAAGAATATGGAAGTGCATCGCAACGCGAATATTGAACTTTAAGTATCATTGGCACCAAGGAGTAGAACGGCTAACATCATCCCGTTTTGCAAGAAATTGTGATATGCACAAAGGGGATTAGGAGATATGATTTATGCGATCCCGGGCATTTAGTTTTAAATATATAACCAAGGGGTCATATAGCAGGTATTACGTGATAAAAGATCCACAAGCCCTCATGCTAATTCCAGCAAACAAACCTCAAGATCCTCCATCCTCAACATCTTCCACTCAAGTGCCTTAACCCCTTACCTTTTACGACTTAGCCGATCCTAGACATTAGCTCTATCAACCCAAGTAAATAGCATATTAGATTAGACAAAAATGGATATCGCAAGTGGGGTGTGTGTGTTTTTATAGCGCATATCACGAAAAACCCATAGGTCTCCAATTCCACCAGCGCCATCGCTATCGTGATTCCTTTCCCTTTAAAAGTCGTCCGTAGCGTGCAAGAGGCGGCGGCGAAGTATCCCCCATCCATCCGATCGGAGTACGCAACCGCACCTTCGTTTTTTTTCAATAAGAAAAAGAAAAGCAAGCAATCAAGAAAATAAAGCAAATCTCCCCCCTCTCTCCGAGTCTTGTTGAAAGAACCCAGTCCCCCCCCACCACCAAGTCTTGTTGAAAAAACCCAGTCTCCCAAACCAAACCGGTCAACCTAAAAAGGCACAGCGGTATCCCCCACCCTCCAAAAACCCGCTCCCACCAACAAAACCACCCCAATCTTTCCAAAAGAAAGAAGCGTGAACCCAGGAAAAAAAAGCGGATATCCCCAACGTCCCAGTTTTGTTGAAAACCCCGGGTCTCCGAAACCAAATCGAAGCAGGGAGGAGTCGACCACCATATGTACCCCAAAACCAAAAAACTCCATTCCCAACAACAACGACAGCAACGGCAAAAACAACACCTACCCCAATCTTTCCAAATCCCAAATCTCAAGTCCCAATCCCAACTTACCCCACCCCACCCCACCTATTCACTCCCTCCCCGCCATCCCCTCCCTCCCCTCCCTCGCCTTAACCGACAATCTCGCCGCCCGTCCCGATCTCGTTATCCGTCCACCCACCCCCTCCGCTTCATCTACACGTACCGTATCATCGAACCTCACCTTCTTGGATGCTGGAGGTCCTGCGGTGGTGGGTTTGCGTTTCCGGGCGTTTCGGGGAGGCGGTGTTGGTATCTGGTCTGGCGAGTGGGCGATGGCGGTGGTGGTGGTGATGGTTTTTGTGATAGGTGTTGGCGAGGGGGAGATTGTGGTGGGAGTAGAGGTGGCGACGCGTTTCCTGTTGCGAGTAGGTGGGGTGGGGTCCTGATGACCGGGCTCTATGGTGGGGATGGATTGCCCTTGTCTTTCTGCTGAGGGGACGGCGGCGGTGGTGGTGGTGGGAGCGGCTCTGCGCCTCTTATTTGCGGTCGGCGTCGTCGTTGTCGTTGACTTTATCGCATTTAGGGCGTCGGGGGTAGGTCGCTTGCTTTTCTTGTTCGTGGGTGGAGCTGGGCTTCCAGGAGCAATGGTCTCGGGAGATGAGAGGACAGCACTGACGGTCTCGGGAGATGAGACGACGGAACTGCATAGCTCTCTTGCCCTGGATGGCTCAGGCTTGGTCTTGGGGTGCCTCTTGCCCCACTTTTGCATGTGGTCGGCAATGCTTTCACACCTGGAGCTTGGCTGCGCTGGTGTTTTATATTTGAAGTCGGCGATGGGTTGAGGGCCGGATGGTGGCCGCTCATATAGCCTCAGCTTTGGAAGCTCTGGGGTTGCCCGCCGTTCCCTGTTGTTGCCAGTGGGTGCAGATGGTTCGTCGGCTGCCTCCTTTTTGTCCGAAGCGCCGGCAGTGAGCATTTTGCTGTAGAGTCTGAGCTTCTTGGCAGCAGCACGACAAGATACCTTGGAACTATGTGTCTTGTTGCCGTTTTGCTGCCTGCGTGTGTTGGATCTGTCTTCCGGTATGCCCATACCCTCTACTTGGTGTTCTCGCCATCTATCGAATTTATACACGTCGTTTTGAACTGGAGGTCGGACCGGAAGGCCGTCCGAGGATGCAGTAGGTACAAGGTCGGGGGTTTTCCGTGGAACTTGTATTAGCTGAGGCCTAGATTTATGGGCTGTTGATGGAGGAGGAGCTTTGCGTCTGCTATTTGAGGTTGGTTCTGGTACAGTTGAAGGAGAAGGCGGCGATTTGGCAACACATCCGTCTAGTGTTGAGGGGGATCGGTCGACGATGGTTGCTGTGTCGGCCTTGTTTTCCGCATCACCAGTTTTATCTTCAGTCTCTGGTTCTTCGCAGAGTCTGGTCCAGAGCGTTCGAGCCCTACGCTCGCGTGACGACAGACCTGCAAGCTTGATGTTGCCCCTGTCACAGGCCTTGTTTAATACCGCAGCTTTGCCTTTCCGCTTCGGCACGCTCTCTGCCCTGCCAGGGTCCAAATGAATGGGCTGCTCACGCTCGTTAGTTTTGTTGACGAGCAAATTGGGGTTGCCGTATGGTGCGAGCTTGTCTTCTTTGAGGAAGTTGCAATCTGGATCTGGCAATTGAGCGGAAGCTGAATTGTTTCGGGTTGCGGCGGTGACGGAGACTCCAAGGGTCAGGAGCGACCAAAGAGCATTCTCCTCTGCGAATCCAGGGTTGGGCAGACCATTCCCGCGGTAATGAAAGTCTCTCGTGCTCACCTCGTCTTCATCGTCGTCTGCTTCTTCTTCGGTCGAGTCGTCCAAATGCGATTGGTCGCGAAAGCTTAGGAGAATGGACGCAGCTCCGAGGATGCTTGGAGACTCGTTGCATCCCTCGAAGTGAGCGTTCGGAGGGTTGAGGAAGGTGCGATCAAGCTTGACGGAACTCTCACATGTATCGCTCACGCGCGGGCGCAGGGTTGGTAGGGGCTGAGTATTGGAATCCTGGGTAGGTAGGCCAACATTTTTCAAAGCAGCTGCCCTGCCCACGGACCAGGGTGGAGGTGTCAGGCTGGCCGGTGGTGCTTCAAGCCTATTCGAGGCATGACCAGTGCCGAGATTAGGGTCCATCTGAGTGCTTCCCGTTGATAGGGAAGGGTTTAATATGCAGGAAAATTCAAACGCTTTCGCTGGAGATGCTGATCGTAATGGGCTACCGAAACCCGAGTTTCTGTCTCGACGTGGAGCTGTAGGAAGACCGTCAAGCATTCCAGCTGAACTCTTAGGCGTTCGTCTAGCTCCGGCCGTTTTTGCGGTGGTAGCAGTGGTTCGTGCAATGTCAAAAGAGTATATGATAGTAATTGATGCTCGCTATGCTGTTCGTGAAGTCGCTGATACTGATGATATGAGCGCTGGAAGGGAAGTTGATGATCAAGTCAAAGACTATGTTCTGCCACTTCAAGATGTTGAATCTGCAAAAAGTGCGGTCAATAGCGAGAAGACGTGAAGACCGAGAACATTATATGTTCCAGGCATGTAAGAGTCAAGAAGGAAGGAAATCAGATTAAAGCCTCTTCAATTATGCATCTCAACATCGAACCCTTTTCGGACAAACTTCAGCATGGTGGCTTCGCTACCAGACTTTCGAAGGTCCACCATGAACAGAACCTAAATCAGAAATCTTTTTTTTTGCTTGCATGGTAAACCTCATGTCTGCTGCAAGGGAACAAAACGCATAGACGCCGCATACCTCACACAATCCGAATTCATTGACGCCTGGGGGGGAAGAAAATATCTGTCTCTTCAGTCATCCATTGAATGGAAAATACATCAGTAGGCACATAGATCAAGCCCCATACTTCTTGCGACCCGTATCCAAGAACACTCCTAATATTTGTTGAGGCCTTGGCTGTTGGGTAGAAGATGGTTTCTGTTGAGTTAATTAGTATTTATATAGTATTGTAATGGTAGAGAAGCCTAGCGCTGGGATTAGGTAGCAAAGAACTGTTAATCAGCTGCAACCGAGACTGGAACACGACATGGTGATCATCACCGCTACTGTCCCTTCGCTGAGGAGGCACTGTTGATGATGAGCTCTTCGAAGGGGGGAAATTGGACAGCGATTGTGCTGTTCGACTAATTTGCGTTGATGAGCTGCATCAAAGAATTCCAGTAATGCGTACTGGAAACCTCTCGTGTCGCTGGTTCCGGGTCCTTCCTCCCACCATGCTTATCACTACTAGCTTTGTCAGCTCGCTGAATACACGTTAAAATAAGCCGACGCAGAAGCATCAAAAGGAAAGGAAGGCAGGAATGAAAGAATTTGGGGTACACATCATTGATTGGGTAAGCTATTACAAGACTAGCACGACAGCAGTGTGCAAGCTAAATTCGATGCTATTGTTGGGCCTGTGCCACAACAAGAGCCGGTGTCGTAATCTGGGGTATGAAATTGGGAAAAAAGAATGATCTCGTCTTTCCCGAGAAAAGTTGGTCCGACAATGCCCTTCATCCGTCTAAAGACAATGTCCTACAGCATTTACAGCTTCACGAGTCCGTGCAGACCGAAAGTACTAGAATCCTCCATGCAGCCTCGCCATTGGGTGGTGGGAATGACGACTTGAAGTCCGCTTCATCATGGCGCTCGCAATTGAGAAATCCAATGCAACATTTAGTCAAACAGAGCTCGCAACCCTGCATAGACTTCCTGTTACGCGTAGTTGCGTTCCATGTGAGGACGATGTTGACGGAACTTTGAACCTGGATATGCATCTCGATCTACATCCTCCGAGCCTCTACGGCTGTATGACTTTGCATAAGGTGAGCTTTCTTCTGGGTAGAATTTGGGAGAACGTCTGTTGCCAAAATCTTCCTCCTCAATCGTCTCTCCGAAGAGTAACTTATCACCACCACGAGAAGACTGATGTGGCTTGGTTGGTGTGGGCCGGGCGGATTCCGTTCGTGAAAATCCTGGCCGAGGTGACCGTTCATTTTGCGGAGAAGCATAGGAACTCGCACGCGCCATCGGCGGGGTTTGTGTGGTTGATACTCGAGGGGACATCCCTGGGCGATCCGTTGAACGGCGGATTTGAGGAGAGCCCTCACGTGCTCTGGGAGGGTAGATTTCCTGGGGTTCCACCCCATAATTATCCTCCTTGTCACGGACCCGGTAGTTTGTAGTCTTTGGCCTGAGACTGGGCCTGACCGGCGTGACTATCCCCTCGGTTATTTCAGAGTCCGAGTCGCTAGTATCAGTGTCAGACGGTGCCTTCATGTTCTTGAGATTTGAAGACTTCAACGGCTCGTTGCGTTGCCCCCGATCTACAGGCGCTGTGTCTGATCGTCGCATTGGTGGCTGCTTGAAATCTGGCACATGTTGATATGTGGCTGCGCGTTGCGGCTTCGATGAACCCCAGAAGCCTTTCCTGAGACCTTTGGGATCTGATGTGGCACCCGGTAAGCTCGGCTTTCCCCTTGATGGTGGATCTACGATCTCAGGGGATCGTCTGTCTTTCTTGGATGGCCTAACAGGACTAGCTTGTCGACTGCTGTACCCACGCCGTACGGAGGAGCGTTTAGCAGAGTCAACAGCCGGGGGTGGAGGTGGTCGAGGTTCAAGGTTTGAAGCAGCTCTGTTGCGTGCGAGGCGACGAGGATCTATCTCGATAGGTTCGCGGGCTCTGTTGTTGATGTACTCTTGCTGGGCAGATATCTTGGAATTCAGCTCGAAATCACCGTCGTCATCGTCGTCATCATAGGCCCGGTCAGACTTGCCATTCTTTCTCGGATCATCCCGACTCCTCATAGGAATGCCTTCGAACCTTGATCTTGATGGTATCTCACGTTTGCTGCTGTGATGACGGTCTTCCACCTCAGAATCGGATGCACTATCCATGTAAGGGGTGAATTTGTTCTTGGATTTCGCCTCAGTGTTGCGCCTCTTGTCCTTGTCACTTTTCTTCTTTCTCTGCTCGCGGGCATACTCCTCTTCTTCGCGTTCTCTTCTCCTACGATCCCGCTCGTCTTCAATATCACGCGTCTTCTTTTTCTTCTCCTCTTGAACGCGACCTGAAGACCTCCTGGCTGAGGATGTGTGGTAGTAGTCGTCATAACTCTTAGATGGAGGTCGCTGATCTTGTCTTGGGCTGGGATAGTCCTCATCGCTGTAGCGAGCATGCCTAGGCTCTCTCGTCTCATAGATAGCATCTCCTCGCGTTTCCTTTCTTGGTGGAGGCCCACCTCTTGGAGGTCCGTATTCGAAGTCTGTCGCTCTTCGAGATAGAGGAGGACCCCTCTCACTGGCCATCTCGGCTCTCAACTCGTCTAGCTTGACCTTCTCATCGTAGCGTTGCCTCCGTTTCTCGTCACTAAGCATCTCGTAGGCTTGCTGTACTTGGTGGAATTGCTCGCCCTTGATTTTCTTGGCAGATTCATCTTGAACCTTGTCTGGATGACAGGAGAGAACGAGCTTGCGGTGAGCGCTCCTGATGGTTGCGAGTGTTGCATCTTTAGGCACATTGAGTGTCTTGTAAGGGTTGAGTGCTGGGAGATCGTCCATCTCGTGGGTCAGTGGGAAGTGAAGCTCTCAAGGAGGCACCCGCAAATGGAGGTAGAAGATAGCTCCCGCAAAAGACGTGAGGGCGGGCATGCGATTTTATAGCCCGATCCGCGTGGTTTTCTCCAGTGCCGTCAAATTGAGCAAGGCTGGTAAGCACAGTAAAGGGTTTCGTTGATCGGTTGGTCACCGAGACCCAAAGATCAAGAAGGTTGCATAGAATATGAGGACGAATTGAATCGTGAGTCAGCGGGAAGTTTTTGAGAAGAGTGATGTTTGTGGCTGGCACTGGTCAGGTACTGCGGTACAAGTATTGATAGATCGACCACCACGAGACAGGCGGCGGCGGGCGGCGGGTGGCAATAACGAATTAGTGAATGAGCGATTTGATTACAAAGCCAGCTTCATGGACTCAAGTCGACGAATTCAGACCAAGATGGATGCGTAAAGATGTCGGGAGAAAAGATTCGGATATTCCGGAGAATTGGAGTCGCGAGATAGTATCGTATTCGTTGTTGTGTTGTTGTACCGGTGCAAGGCGGTGTACTGGTGACGGAATAGCGCCAAGTGTCCGAGTGACGGGGCTTCTCACCTGTGCCAATTCTTCAACTTCACTTCTGATACAGCGAAAGGGATGTGGAGAGTCACGAAGTTTGAGACAAGTTACCGACCTTGTGTTGAAGAAGGGACGGAGAGGCAGTGAAGAATTCGACAATGCGCAATTCAGGCACCGAAGGACCTAAGGGAACGCTGAGGGGGCTCTGACGATCCTTCTGGGCGTGCTGCAAGTTGGGACGAAGGCCTGAACGGGTTGGACGGTGACTGAGAGCCAGCCTCCTACACCAAAAAGAACGTTGGTACCTGAAGAGACTGAGTGAGAGGTGGGGTGTTTACGGTCAGGCTGCGTTGGGTGTGCCGGAAAGGGGCTCCACTCTTCAGACTCTTACGATGCTGTGACCGGCCACGCTGTCGATACTTTCCTCTACAGCAGGATCTCTTCGAACTACGCGTTATCGCGCTTGGGGCTTGGTGCGTGCATGGAGCAGTCCTCGATGATGGCGTGTAAGGTACGCCTCGCGCATCAAACTTCAGGCTTGGCCTCTAGGTGCGGGCCGGTGGCTCATGGTCTAGGGCAAGAATGGGGAGAATTGGGGGAGAATTGGGGGAGAATTTTGGGGGAGGGGTGATCCTTAGTAGCTGTGTACCTAGAGTACAACGAATGGGAGAATTAGCCGCTGAGATGGATGCGGGGTGTCATCTGAACGGCGACGGTGCTTATTATTAGTATTGGCACTGTCTGCTGAGCGCTGCCTTGGGTTGTGTGGGCTTGATAATTCGGCGCTTACAGTGAACATCCGGCGAATGGGAGCATTGGGGTGTTTCCCCCACGCAGTAAATGCAAAGCATCGCACAGTGACACTTCATCGACATCTGTGGAAGGTGGGCCAGTCGGTGAACGGAGCAAACTTGAGATGAAAAATGCGGTTAGGATGAGGACTACGTGAATATAACGCCTCGCTTCAGGGCTGATCAAGTCGCTTCACTGCTTCGTGCGTGGCATCAAGTCCTCCTTGATTGCGGCAGGCAGAGCCGATAACCGGCCACATGGAATTCACGACGGCACCACCAACGGGTCCTTCGTCGATTGCAGCACCTTCGGGCCTGAGCTGAAAAGCCTGCGCCCAAAGAAAAGGTCTGTCACGTAGCGCCTTACTGGTATGCAGCTAAGGCCATGCAGCGAACCCGCTAGGGATGACGCAAGAATCGGTCTCCTTGGGCATCATCAGCTCGACAGGCTAGAGTATACCGCCTCGTCGGACATCGTGCCGTTTTCTGACAGAAAGCTGTGATCTGACTCGGTGGGGAGGTCTGTACTCGGATTTTGGCCTTCGTGCGGCCTTACCGGCAAATCGATATCAACTACAATAGGCTTGTTGTATCTGCGCTGATTCTTCGATTTGTAGGGCCAGCTGGAAGTCATGATCGAGGCATTGACCACACAGGTTTCCCTTCTTCCCATCCTTCCCTCTAGAGCCTCCACATCACAGCGCCCGGACGGTGGTGTTCCTCCCTGGCCCCAGACAGCAGAATGAGATTCATTGTCATGTTGATATGAAGAGGAATAGTCGAGCCTCCAAGGTTGCGATGGTTCCATAATTGACATGTTCAGAAGCGCATTTCCTGTCGTCGGATAGGTATCATCCCAATTGTCAGTGTTGTCCAATGGTACCCGAGATTTCGCAGAAAGATCGACGAGGCTTTGTTTTTTGCTGTCAAGTCCTGCATCCGTCCAATACCCAGTCGCTGTTTCTTTGTACTTGACATTCGGAGTCTCCAAATCCCAAAGCACCCTTTCAACTCCCCGGCCCTCGTGAACATGTCCGCAAATCGCCAAAGAAGGGCGAACACGCCACAGCTTTTGGCGCAGGGCCTCACAGCCGGCGGGACCTCGGTTTCTAGATTCATCACAGTGATATTTAGGGGGAGTGTGGCTGATGACGATATCAGTATTCAATGGAATGCATCCATCCCATATCACGGATGCCCTCTCTGGCGGGTACCCGAAAGCCCAAAGGCCGTTTGCTGGTGACCAAGGTGAACCGAATACGCGAAAACTCGTCCTTGGGCCATTTTCCTTTGTCAATCTTATTTCGACAGATTCGTGATTGAGGAAAGTAATGGAATGATACTCTTTAATCAAATCTACACATGCCTGCGAATTTTGGGGATACTGATTATGAAAATACTGGCTATGCTCTGCATAGAACGCTTGATCAAGTGTGATATCGTGATTCCCTGTTGGTCAGCTTTCGTTGCCATCTGAACGGATAGTACATACCCGCAATGACAAGTTTCACTTCGAAATCTGCATCCTCAATCCAAGCCAGGGTCTTACGAAGCTCTGCAAGCGTTCCTTGTTTCGTTAGGTCACCTGCATGTATGAATACATCGCCTTTCGGCAGTTTGAACACGCCGTCCACCGGACTTGCGTTATGGGTGTCCGAGACGCAGACGAAGCGAGTCTTCTGAAGCCGGATAGTCATTTTTGAATCGTCAACAATGGGAAATCAATCCCGATGGAGTTACAGATTCATCAGCATGTTCGCAGGACGGATCTGGGCTTTTGAGGATCAGAGAGTTCTGCTGTCCCTTGCACATCTTCCACGAATGACCTCCAGGATCTCCGGAGTCACATCAGTTGCATTGATAGGCACAGGTGCCACAAGAAGCAGTTAGCATCGTCGAGCGGGACAGAGGCCTATTTCTATGTAAGCACCGCCACAATTAGTGATCAGGACGTATTACTGCGGTACACGATACAATAGGTGGGAGATGATGTGGAATCCTGTCCGAAAATCCCTTGTTGTTCGAGGACAAACTTGCCAAGGCCCTAATGGCGTCATCGTAGCCGCTATGATTACACAATCTGCAAATGAGGAATAGATTGTCAACGCCGTCACCATCGCAACCTACATAATACTAGACTGCCTCTGCCTATCCCATCATAGAAAGCTTCACATCGCTTTGAAGAAAATCTTCCATTTGCAGCTTCACCTACACACAACAGCTATTGCCCAACATTTCGTTCCTACGCAGATTCTTCGGCTCGAGCGTAAGCCCAGCAGCCATGTCCGCAGCCAAGACTAAGGCCCAAGGAATAATTGATGACAATGCGGTCGGTATGTTTGCAATCATTCCACGTCTTGGAATTCTCCAACTGATGGATCTTTCTCTGCAGCTGTCTTCAGCAAGTCCTACTGTCCGTACTGCAAAGCGTCGAAAGCTTTATTGAGCGAATTGGGTGCCAAGTTCTACCTCATTGAGTTGGATCAAGTTGGTATGTTTAGCCTAGAACATGGGTTGCCGCCTCTACATCCTGGCTTTGGCTGACCTTGTGCAACCCAGACGATGGCTCCGCACTCCAAGATGCTCTTGAGGGAATGACTGGCCAGCGTTCCGTCCCAAACATTTTCATCGCGAAGAAACATATTGGCGGAAACTCGGACCTGCAGGCTACCAAGGGAAATCTACCAGAATTATTGAAAGACGCTGGTGCATTGTAAAGTCGGAATACAATCGTTTGTACTATTGGGTGGCTTGTGGTCTTTTGTATGATCAAAGTGAAATGCAGAGATACAACGAGGATGTGGATTACAACATAAGTGGTATTCAGAGCAGGATGAGGTGGGGGTTGGAAAGCCTAGCTATTGTCAGGATATAAAATGCTATCATCATTTGAATGATTTCCCAAGCCCGAGGCTTGTTGAGCGAAGGCCTTCTTAGTGAAGCGTGAAAGTTGCACTTCCCGATGTGTAAACTAATGACTCGAACATTTTCAATCTATACTAACCTATGCAAAGGATAGCACCTTCCGGCTAGATACGAGCATCCTGACTGGTGCTGTACCAGTCATCAAGCTGATGATCCTGGGCGTCGACGTAGGATCAAAGTGAGATGCAGCACCAAGCAAGGCATGGTCGAGCAATGGTACAAG
>JAABUP010004573.1_pt1 | contig 22354 bp, 19 predicted proteins | sample 5559201 | NCBI WGS metagenome assembly JAABUP01 (sample SAMN10711887, study PRJNA513373) | rock metagenome | isolation source: Antarctica rocks | place: Antarctica | reverse complement strand
TTGGCTTCGCCACCCCATGCCATATACGGACTTTGAATTTTCTCCTGGTCGAGAGACGACTTATCGTATAATCCTCGCCAGACAGAAACCTGCGTTCCCCAGCCCACTGCTGTCAGGCTGCGGTCACTGATGGCAACAGACGAACCAGGCTGCCGGAGGAAATAATTGTTGACTTCCTTGAACGTCCGAATGTCCCAGACTGCCATCTTTAGGTCTTGGCCTGTTGAAACCATGTATCTGCCCTCTCGGTCAATTGCCATTGAGCGGACTGGGCCTCGATGAGCAAGCAGTTTAACAAGAGGTGTTGTAGAATTGGGCGACCACAGCGTCACCGTGCCGTTTTGATGGCCGATGTGAAGAACAGCGTTGTGGGGGTTCTGAGCCATCGAGGTAGGAGACCCTTGTCGGGTGGGAAGCTCAATAACCATTTGACCCGTTGAGGTGTCGGTATACTTCAAATAGCCAGCGTTGCCCTAAACACATGTCAGTCTACAATTCGCTTACTGCGTCAAAGGTACCCACGACTGTAGCCAGGAGGAAGTGATGCCTGAGGAATTCCATGTTCGTGACTTCAATGTGCTTCTTGAGACAATGTAGCTCCACTCCTGCTCTATCGTAGATGTAGACGTACTTCTTCTGCGCGACTGCGAAATACTGATCGTTGTGAAGCCATTTGGCATCTCTGACTGTCTCGCTCAGCTGTAACTCACAGCCCAACTCTCCCCCTCGCCAGTCCATTGTGGCAACATGGCCTTTCCTGCCAGCCAGCAGTAACCCTCGTCCATTCCTTGTGTAGTCGGCAGAGTAAGGTCCTAACCCTTCGAGTTTCAGCTCAAACCCTTTCTTGGCTGTTTCGATGGCGACTTCTTGTTGAAGGTCATCTTGCCGGACCTTGTACGTTCGCTCGAGCTCCCCATCAGGCTCTAGATAACCGGGTTCGTTCTCGAGTAGAATCTCAGCATCTTTTGCTTTCAGTGTCGCATCGTTGTACTTGTTCTCAAGGCTCTTCAGATTGCTCCGTAGTTTCTTGTCCTTGACACTTCGAGTGGGAATTTTTTTGCCTCGTCCGTAAGCTTTTTGAGCTTCTGCAGCGCGATGCTTGGCTTCTGCAGTTTCGGGATCAATGCCAGCCGTACGTGGTAGAGAAGTCTGACGTGAGAGAGAACTTTGATTTCGAGTGGAATCATCTCCTCTTCCAATCTCCACTTCGTCTGCCATTCTGCAGGATCAATCTCGTTATCGTTCCATTTCGTTGCAGTCCAATTGATGGTAGTTCCTGTGAATTTCATAAAATTTCTGGATCTACAACGCCAAGATTTCACGAATGCGCACAATCGATAAGCATCCAATTCTGATGCGAAACCACAACACATTTGCTTTCAAGTCCTTCACACCCTAGAGCTCAAGGTGGCTTCACTACCTTATAGATCCAAGGGCGGAGGCGGCATGGCCCCAATTCTTGATCATCATCACCGCACTACGACCAAGGCATCACATAAGCCTTTCAAGTCAAAACACTCCACCAAGGGCCTCCTCAAAGAACGTTCTAAGGGTACGTTCCATACTGAATCTGCTGCGTAATGGCTTCCTAACCTTATGCATAGGTAAAGTCGAAGAGGGAGAGAAGCGCCATCGAAAGTCTCCTCATCAACAACTCATGTCGAAACTTGATCGTCGGAACCAAGCACGACAGAAGCAACAAACCAAACATCAGAAGAATGTGAAAGCTACCAATATCTTCTCTGGCCAACATGGCGCACCCAGAATTGTCGCTGTTGTACCTCTTTGCGAGGACGGCGATGCACGCGCAGCTGTGCGTCAACTGAACAAAGGCCTGGATGTTGAAGGAGACATACCTACGGAAGACTTGGTTCGAGTCAGGGTTGACAGGTTCAAGCAAAGTATTGAATATGTGCCTGTGGAGAGGGAACTGATACCTGCGTTGAACGCTTGTCGAGTCGCGGACTTTGTGGTAATGATACTTTCCCCAGTACAAGAGGTAGATGAACAAGGAGAGCTTCTACTACGGTGCATTGAAGGGCAAGGAGTCTCGAACGTTATCACCGTCGCTCAGGTACGACCGGACCCATCTCCATCAGCGACCACTGTAGGATGGCAGCATCTAATCTTCAACACTAGGGTCTCGATAGCATAGACCCGCCCAAGAAGAGACTGCAAGTTACCTCGTCTCTAAAGTCCTTCATAACCCACTTCCTCCCTTCGCAAGAGAAAGTATTTTCTCTGGACTCCCTGCAGGAATGCTCAAACATTGTCCGCTCACTTTGCACAACGACACCGAAAGGTGTCAGATGGAGAGAAGATCGGAGCTGGATGCTAGTCGAGGACGTGCAATGGCCTACAGGTAGCGATGAGGGTTTAGATCAGATTGGTGAAGTCGTGGTCACAGGTGTTGTGAGAGGGAAAGGGCTTAAGGCAGATAGACTTGTGCAGGTTGGAGATTGGGGTGACTTCCAGATCGAGAAAATAGCGGCAGCACCTTTGCCAAATCACAAGAAGAGGCGAGTCGACGGGATGGAGATTAGTGTTGGGCTTGGGGGAGAGAATTTATTGGCCCAGCCTACAGAAGACCAGGATGACCTGGCTGAGCTTGCACCTGAGGAAGTGGTAATGGGTGATGCCGACGACCTTGGAATATCTGAAGCAGTTGCTGAGAAGAAAGGTGTACTACTCGATGATCACCATTATTTCTCGGACGATGAGACACATCTACCTGAGGCGCCGAAAAGTCTGCCAAAGGGCACATCATCTTATCAAGCTGCGTGGTTTCTCGGTGACATGTCTGATTCAGGGTCTGATCTCGATGAGACTGAAGATCGAGATGGTGACTTGTCGATGGACCCGCCAGCGAAGCCTCAAGATGGTCTTGAAGGTCTTGACAATGCTAGACAACGAGAGCCTACCGAAGAAGCTCCGTCCGAGTATCCTCAATCTGAGATGTTTTTAGACCCTTCCCCGGCCGAAGAAGAAGAGCAACTAGCGGCATATCGCTCAAGGCGAAAGAACGAGGCGGAAGAAGACTTGGAATTTCCCGACGAGATCGAGCTGCATCCCAACGTTTTGGCTAGAGAGCGCTTAGCAAGATACCGAGGGCTGAAAAGCCTGAAGACGAGTCACTGGGCAACCGATGAGGATAAATCGCATGAGCCGGGAGATTGGAGAAGGCTGCTGCAGATGACCGACTACAAAGGAGCCAAGAGTCAAGTGATCCGAGAAGCTCTTGTGGGTGGAGTCCAGCCTGGTACACGAGTTGACGTCCATCTCCGCAACGTTCCCCTATCTTTACGAACGAATTACGACTTGTCCCAGCCCCTTGCTGTATATTCCCTCCTCCGTCATGAGCACAAGCGCACTGTCGTCAATTTTAGCTTCACGCTCAGCTCCGACCACCCAAGCCCGATCAGATCCAAGGAAGAGCTTATCCTGCAATGCGGTCCACGCAGATTTGTAATCAACCCGCTTTTCTCCCAACTTGGTAACACGCTCAACAATGTCCACAAATTCGATCGCTATCTCCATCCAGGCCGCACCGCAATGGTGACTTTTACAGCTCCACTGACCTGGGGTTCTGTGCCGACTCTTTTCTTCAAGCGATCTACGTCTTCGTTAGATCCGGAAGATCTACTATCCAAAGAAAATGGTTCTGCTTCAGGACTTGTGCTCATCGGAACTGGCACGTCCCAACCACCAGACCATAGCCGCGTCATTTCCAAACGGGTGATTCTGACCGGTCATCCATATAAGATCCACAAAAAGCTTGTGACAGTAAGATACATGTTCTTCAGTTCAGAAGACGTCAATTGGTTCAAAGCTCTGCAGCTGTGGACGAAGAGAGGGCGGAGCGGATATATTAAAGAGAGTCTGGGCACGCATGGATACTTCAAGGCTACGTTCGACGGAAAGATCAATCCGCAAGATTCGATAGGGGTGAGTCTGTATAAGCGGGTGTTTCCGAGGAGCGCACGCCTTTGGAGACCTGAAGTGCTCGATGTTGTGTAGTACGTCGTCTGCCGAGAAAGACCAGCTATCATAGAGTGGTGAAAGCCTCAAGACTTGCAATATCATCATTGCTCGCTGAGCGGCGTCACGCAACACGCAACAGGCGCCATAATATCATGAAAACTTACTTGAAGACGACAGCTTGTTGGTTCCGCAATCTAGTCCTCAGATCACCGCAGTGAAATAGTCTTCAAGTCGGAGCTTTCGCAGTCCGGCACTGCCAATATGCAGAAATCTTCAATGAGCTCTGGAATATCCTTTCCCGAATCTCAATCTTCTCTGTATCCCCATCCCTGATCTTCAATAATAACGTTCGCAACCTTTTCCATCATCATGCAATCGTCCATGCTCGCGGGAATGCAATCTACCTCTCCACCATTTAACTGCAAGACAATCGTCAAGCCGTCTCGCAGCAAAGCACGTTGACAACTGAGGGCCGTCACGTCCGTGCTAGATTTCATCCGCGGCTTTATGAATTTCGCTGTACATCCAGACAGACCAGCCAGGAGGTGAAACCTGAACAATCGGAAAGGGGTTGGCATGGTCAAGGCTTTGTTGGTACAGCCATGTGCTGCTTCTATGAAGTCTGAGGCGGCGGAACGTGGTTCTGTTTGCATCACTAGAGTGAAGGAGCAATGCATGTGATGCCGAGACGTGCTTGGTTGAGGACGATCTCGGTTGTTGATGAGGAGGAAGAGCAAAAGCGGGGGCATCTCAGATAGGAACGGTAAACGGGTTGAGGAAGTGGATTGGGATATGGTGGAAGGTGGGAATGTTAGGCAGATGATTGAGCTTCTAGCCATTCGCGATCTCAGTGCGAGAACTCGGTCGTGGGATGATTGAATAGGCTTCACCCTTGTTCGTACGGAAAAGCGTTCGCTGGCACTTGTACTTTCTTTACTCTAAAATACCCTAAGCCTATCGTCACGATGAGAAAACGCCACAACACCCAATAATCATGAAAAGTCTTCTCCTTTCTCCTCGATACTATTCTTCACCCGTAGTAGAATCGTCGTCTTCCACTTGTCTAGCTTACTCATCTGATCGAATTGGAAGAGCTTGTCAGCAAAGACCTCCTGGTCCCCTTGCTCGACTGCTTCCGAAAGGTCGACCAGCAACTGATGTTCCCTCGTTGATGCGAATGTAGGGTCGAGGTCACGGTAGCTTTCGAGGGCACGGTTTGTAGCGACCATGTCCTAAAGTGGTGGTATGAGCATGAGGCACCCGTCACGGTACAGGTCCGGTGGGAGCTTACATTGGTGGCTAGATGGCACATGCCTGCCTTCAGGAAATAATCCTTCACCGACCACTTCATCAGATTATTGCTGACTGATGACTTCGCGACCTTCTCATAATGCTCGATTGCCTTGTAATAGTCTCCTTCCATTGCTGCCAAGTCCGCGACTTTGAGGTACAGTTTATTCGCGAGCCTACCATTCCACGAAACGGAGTCAGCAAGTGACCCTTTTTCGTAAGTCGTGGTCCATCGCTTCTGAATCTGGCCGAAGTCCCGGAAGGAAAGACCTACGCCTCCGCATTATCACTCTCGAACCATCCCGCCGCAGTCTCGTATGCATCTATTGCCCTCTTCTGGTCACCAATCTCGACCTCATACACCTCGGCCAGATTCTGCTGATGTGTTGCTGCTCTCCGGAAGTTCCCCTTCATTGTATAGTGATTTATAGCTGAACTTAACACTCGCGCGGCGTCCTCAGGATCCGTCTTTCGGTATGATTTGTAAGCTTCGGTCAGGGTGTTCGCGGCATCGTCGGGTTCGTTGAGGTTTTTGGTCTGGATGGTTGCTGCGCGCTCGAATGCTAGACCGGCTTCTTTGCCTGTACGTCGGTATGCCCTGTCAGCGGCCTACCACGCTGTATATCTCACCTTTCTCAACATACCTTGCTTCTGCATTCGAAATGCATTCGCAGTTTGTGTGTAGAGGTCCGCGGCATTCTCGTATTTTTCTGTTCGTCCGCCAAATAGACTGAACCCTCCACCTGCACCCTGGGCTGCCTTGTCTGCCTACCCATGAATCATAAGTATATAAATAAAAACCACGAGCTTGAGCTTGAGCTTGAGCTTGAGCTTGAGCTTGAGCTTCAATAGTATGACAGCTGCTAGCATCTCGGCGGGGAGTCTCGCGCCAGCTTACCTTTTGCAGTAATGCCCGCGGATCTTGGGCCATCATGTAGTTTAGAGAGTGATCTCAACTCTGCGGATATTGAAATCGTGTAATCTTTGTGTGTAACGTCATCAAGCCTTCAAAAACATGTCTCTGTCTAATACAGCTGCAGCCGCATGCCGCCTGCGCTAATCGCTCGCACTATGCCGAAAGCGGGCATCAATCTCAAAGTCTCACTTCCCCTAAGTAATCCTACACTCCTTGTGATCTTTGGCTATGCCTTTGTGCATTGGGTACCCTCCTGTATACAATGGCGTCTGTTAGCATCTGTCGCAATCTCATATCTCTCCGCCCTTTACTAGCTAAAGAGCAAACTCGTTCGAGGCGACTTCTCAATAAATCTGTTGCCAACTCCAAGCACACTTCGTCATCAGCTTCGAAATCAGATGACATAGACTCAGTGCTCTCCAAACCTACTTGGTCTGTCCGATCTCTCCTCCCATCGTCGTCAGATGCACAAGAGACGCCAAAAGTCACGCCGAAGCAACTTCACCACCTTCTCCGCCTCTCAGCTTTACCCAATCCGGAAAGCAAAGAAGAGGAGGAGAAGATGCTGCATACTCTTAGCTCTCAGCTTCATTTTGTGAAGGAGATACAGAGCGTTGATACAACAGGAATTGAGCCACTGCGCAGCATCAGGGACGAGACGCTGGAAGCTGAAAGAGCCAATGAGATTAATATGGAGGACTTGAAGGAGGCTTTCTCAAAGGAGGAGATAGTTGGAAGAAGTGGGCGCTTGCGAAGAAGGAAAGACCTTCCTGTGGACACAAAAGGTGCCGAGGATTGGGATGTGCTAGGCCAGGCTTCCAAGAGAGTAGGGAGGTACTTTGTGGTGGAGAGTGGAAAAGATTGAAACACTTCTTCCTCTACTCGTCCTTTGCTGCCATAGATGGCTTCTCGATTGGATCAGTCCACATACTCTCCTCCAACTGGCCGAGGTTCTCCCTTCCCCTTACCATGCTACCCATAAGTGGCTGCTACTTGGCATAGCCATATGGACCACCGAGGACTGGAAGTGTTCTGCCCAGCCCAGCCACTTTGATGGGATCTAGCGAAGGAGAAGTGGTATTGCTCTGCTCTCCGAGGATAGAAATAATAACATTGAACACCTTCGCGCGATTTACATCGTCGCGGGCGCCATGCTATTCCTATCATCTCAATGTTGGCGAAATGGAGCGCGATGGTACAATCTATTCGCAGCATCGCGCTACCAAAAAAAATTACGATGGTACTCTTCCACAGTCGATTTAAACGCCCAAGACGCAGTACGGAGGCTCCAGGCTATTAGTGGTTGAGTCGTGGATATCAAGGTCCGTTTCACATCTAAATTCACTAGGATGCGAAGCCAACGAAGTTTACAGACAGACCAGGACTTGTGATGGACCGAGCTCTTAAGGGTGAACGGGGTACCAGCGAGAAATCAGATTGTGGATTCTCCCATTCAGTTCAATCAACTTGATTCTAGATGCACCACTCAACTACGTGTTTACTTCTGTCTTCGCTAAGGCAAGCCTCAAGGCCAAACCATATGACGATCCCTTGGTCAGGGCGGGTCGATCTGTTGGTCACAGTACACTAACGGTAAATGTCAAGTACAATCCAATAGTCATGCCGGTTCAAAGCAAAGCAGCAGTTCCCGTCATAACTACAGCAGATCTCTGGTTTATTACCCTTTGTCGGTGTGCTATATGTTGCTTAATACAATTACACCAGCATGACCACCATCTTCTCAGAGCAGACCCACATGCATGATTACATGCATGTGCTCCCGCATGTGTGTCACCAGAAGTACGTATTCGGCATGTGATTTTGCAAATTATGCGCGCAACCTTCACGAGCTACCTAACCGGAGGCCAGGACAGGCCTATACCGCTTCGAACATTTAATGAGGGGAAGCTTGTGCTACCTTGGCCGATAACGAAGTGTTATATACGTCGGTGGATGTCCGGCTGATCCAAGGGCTATTAACTTTAGAAGAGCCGTCTAAGGAAAATGGCATTTGCGGAATCTATACTAGCACGGCTTTCTGTCGCCCACATCCTTCTCTTTTTGATCGTTTGTATCACTCTCAAATTTCTCTATCAGATAGTATACTATCATTGGTTTCATCCTCTAGCGAAGTTCCCTGGACCATTCTGGGGTGGCGTTACCAGACTATGGCAAGCATGGCACCATATCCGGAGTACAGACCTGGCGGTTGAACGTGATTTGCACAACAAATACGGTAGCATTCTCAAGCTCTTCGTTGACTCGGCCAAGAGCAGCTCTTGACGAGAGGTCGTTCAGGGCCCGTTATACGTATCTCACCAACATTGCTTCACGTCAACGATGCGTGGAAACTGCCAGATATTTATCATCGATATGCAGACAAAACAGACCATTATATCTCGGGTAGCATTGGGACAACAGAGAGTGTGCTGAATATGAAGGACCATAGGACGCACGCTTCATTCAGGAAGCTTATCGCTACTCCAGTAAGCTGATTCTCGATGCACATATCTCCGACTTTTGAAGCTGACACTTGCAATGTTAGTACAGTTTCACCAACGTCAAGAAAATGGAACCCTTGATCGACGCCATAATGAGCGATTGGATTGTTAAGATGTCCGAGAACTTCGCCAAAACGGGTGAAAAGTTTGATTTTGCCCCATGGGCGGTGTAAATTCCCATCCTTTTCTTCCCCTCGGGTCTCCGTGCCGTTTTCGCCTGCTCCTGACAGTGATCAAGTCTTTGGTTTACTCTGTTGACTTGAAACTTTTGCATATTAGGTTCATGGCCTACGATATCATAAGCGAAATTGGATTTGGTGCCCCCATTGGCTTTGTCGACAAGGGCGCTGACATCGGGGGCCTGATCCAAGGATTCCACGACGGCTTGCCCTACATCGGCTTGATGGCAAGGCTTCATCCTTTCACCACCTGGATCAAGACAACATGGATTGGGCAAAGATATCTTGTGGCCAGACCGGAACATAAATCCGGGATTGGTGTGCTTATGAGGTTTCGGGACAGGCTGCTTGCTCAGCGGATGCAGGAAATCGAGGAAGGCAAAAAGATCGACCGTGTAGACCTTCTCCAGACATTTATCGATGCCCGCACGGACGACGGGAAACCTTTGGATATGGACTACATAAAAGCAGAGATCCTCCTAGTCCTGCTCGCTGGCGCAGAGACAACAGGCACATCTTTTCAAACTCTGCTCTGCTACATTATGTCGAACTCAGATGTCTACGATCGTCTTATGATCGAGATTGATGATGCCACCCGCAAAGGCCTGCTCTCACCGATCCCGCAGTTCTCCGAAGTTCGTGATCACTGCCCATACTACATTGCTTGCATGCGTGAATCCATGCGTGTCTGCCCTTCCGTACCGACTACGTTCCCCCGCGTTGTGTCCGAGCCGGGGATGGATCTCTACGGCAAGTTCGCCCCTGCAGGGACGGAGATTGCGTGTAATTCGTGGCAGGTACATCGAGATAAGACAATCTATGGGGAAGATGCAGATAGCTTCAGGCCAGAAAGGTGGCTGGAGGACGAAGAGAAAGAGAAACTGTATGCAAAGTATAGTCTTGTGTTTGGATACGGGCCGAGGATTTGTTTGGGAAAGGATATCGCGCTGATGGAACTGTACAAGGGCCCCCTTCAGGTGGATGCTCCAAACTCAAACGACCGGTTTTGGTTCAGGACTGCTCAAGTACTGACATATTCTCGCCCTAGTTCTTCCGCAAGTTTAAGCCGGAGATCGTCGATAAGAATAATCCAGGAGAGTTTGTGATTCTAGGTGGAATTGGGCATTGGAAAAACATGTGGATCACACTGTCAGAGAGACCCGAATGAGTGTGAGATTCTGTCATCTCAGTCATGGCGCGGTAGTGTTGACGCACTTGTAAGTGTTTCGTTTCCTAGCAATGCAGGAGTGATACCGGACGCAGAGTGGCAGCCATCAACTTGCCAAGCACACCTTAATTCCCAATAGAGCTACGCAATGCGGTTTTGGAAGAGTCTCTCAGGAACTCTCAATGCTACAGGACATCCCTAGTACGCCTTCTCCATCGTTGAGTGTGACGTCTCTTGCTTTGCTGGCATGTATGGTGACGATGTTAAAGAGATCGTTGATCTGCTGCTCTTCCAGTGGACAACGATATACGAAATACCACGCTTCACGGTGGTGACTACTCACCTTACGTATCAATGAAGCTGCCACTATCTGATATCTAGGATGCTATGCCAAACACAATATCGCCCTACAGTTCTTCAATCCCATAATGCTTCGCTCAGAGAAGCCGGAAACTTATCACCAGCAAAGCCGGGGTTTTTCTGTGAGATATGCCAGATAGAGCACATTCATCACAACAAGAGTCACAAGTTTCATCTGCAGCGAAGCCTGCAACAGCGAAGACCCCAGTGACGCTACATGTAATGAAGCCTATTTTCAGGCTGATTAGCTAAGATCCATGAATTGGAGCTGCAACATCGTATTATTATGTTATATAATAGTCAATGAGAAGACAAATATAAGAAGCCTAAGAGACAGGCTTGAGGCGTAGTAAGGACTGATGTGTGACTCTTTCTTAGAGTTATTTTGTCAATTGCCCTTAGGGACATGAGATGAGATGTAGAACACATGTAGTAATTTGTGACTTTCAGTGGCAGCGCCACATAAGGCCACGCAGACCTCGTGCTCTGAGATCAAGGTTCTGGGACTTAAACAGGGCGTTCTCAAGACGTCATCACCCCGCCAAACCCCTCCACACCGATAAGGGAACCTGGTTGATTGTGGCGCGTATAAACTTGAGAGATGATCCACTCCAGGTCTATGTAACCATCATCAACCAAAGAATTTGACCTTTCGGAAAGATGTCGAACCCAACATCATGGTTCTCTTCCGGAGAGAAGGAAAATAAAGACAGCGATGGCGACAATCAAGACCTCACCACAATCCTCGACTCACACCAGCGCGGCGAGCTCACCCTCCTCATCGCCAGCGCCACAGAATCCATGCGCAAGTCCATCGAAGACAACTTCGATCCGACCGCCATGCTCTCTCCAGACCTCATCGCGGAGCTGACGAGCGAAGACGATAAGATCATGAACCCTAACATCGACCCGGCGACCGTCGATGTGGAGCAATACGATCGCGAGCGGAAAGTGAAAGAGCAGAGGGAGAAAGAGCTTTCGGCGCCGAAGATGAAAGAACTGAAGGCTGCGGCGTTGAAGAATTTCGATGAGTGGAGGGAGGGCATTATACAGCGGGTCGGCGAGGTGGTGAACTCCAAGGAAACGGCGGAACATCAAAAGGCGCAGGCGAAGGAAGTCCAGTCAGTGCATGATCCAGGAGATAAGAAGATCGATCCGAAGGCGAAGGGGGATGAAAGTGTCTTGAATGCATTGCATGATCTGTACCCGCCGATTTCGACATCCTTGGCTTCGTTAGAGGAGGAGAAGAGAATATTGATTCTGCATTCGATGTTGCTGTTGATGCTCAGTCTAGAGCATTATATCGCACCATCACGGATACTGTTGCTCTACTTGACATCGAGTTTGAAGCTTCCCATCGAGGTATTGACGGAGGATGAAGAGAAGGTTGCGAGGGGCCTATTGGAGGCCGCCAAGCACATGTCTGGAGAGGAAGAGACGCAGAAGAAGGTGGAAGAGAACAAACAATCAAGGAAGTGGAAAGTCGGTCTGGCATCGGTAGCTGGTGCTGCAATTATCGGGGTAACTGGAGGACTGGCAGCACCGTTGGTAGCAGCCGGTGTGGGAAGTGTTATGGGTGGGCTGGGTCTTGGTGCGACAGCCGCTGCAGGTTATTTAGGTACGGTAGCAGGCAGCACGGTCATAGTTGGTGGTTTGTTCGGCGCCTATGGAGGTAGGATGACGGGGCAGATGATGGACGCCTACGCCAGAGAAGTCGAGGACTTCGCCTTCCTCCCTGTTCGTGGCTCGCGCAGAGTATTTGAAAAAGAGAAAGAAGCGGCGGAGGAAAATCGCAGACTTCGGGTCACAATCGGTATCAGTGGTTGGCTTACCGAAAAAGAAGAAATCATCACACCATGGCGGGTCATAGGCAAAGGCGCTGAAGCCTTCGCATTAAGATGGGAGCTCGAAGCGTTGATGAATCTCGGCAATTCAATGCAGGCCATGGTGAGCAGCGCTGCATGGGGCTACGCGAAGAGCGAGATCATCAAGCGGACAATATTTGCGGAGATGATGTCTGCATTGTGGCCAATTGGCTTGCTCAAAGTCTCCAGAGTCGTGGACAATCCGTTCAGCGTCGCGAAAGCTAGAGCCGAGAAGGCCGGTGAAGTCTTGGCGGATGCGTTGATCAACAAGGCCCAAGGCGAGCGGCCAGTCACGCTCATAGGCTACTCTCTGGGTGCAAGGGTGATCTACACGTGTCTGATGAGCCTGGCCAAGAGACGAGCGTTTGGTCTGGTGGAGTCGGTGGTGCTCATTGGGGCGCCGACGCCTTCATCCACTAGCGATTGGCGGGTAATGCGAAGTGTAGTCGCTGGAAGACTTATCAATGTCTACTCAGAGAACGATTATGTTCTTGGATTCTTGTACCGGACCAGCAGCATTCAGCTCGGTGTCGCTGGTCTGCAAAAGGTAGAGGGTCTCAGAGGCGTTGAGAACGTTGATGTAAGTGATACTGTCAGTGGACATCTGAGATACAGATATCTCGTGGGTAGCATCTTGAAGAAGATTGGCTTCGAGGACATTGAGCTGGAGGAGGTAGAGAAGGAAGAGCAAGCGCTAAGAGTGATGGAAGAAGAAGAGAAGAAGTCGAGCCTGCTGCGCCAGAAGGAGGGAAAGAAGGATGGAGACGAGAACGCGGATCAAGAGGCGGACAAGCTGGAAAAGGAGGTGCAGCAGAAGACTCAAAAGAGCATGATGCAGCGAGCGGCGGAGCAACTGCACATTAGCAGATAGGGACTCTTGACACGTTTTGATAGGTTGGCGTTACGATGTTATGATGCGATGACTCTAAGATACACGGAGCATAGAGTAACGAGCTTCACAGTGTAGCCAAATCGTCTAGTCTGCGCTCTCCGATATTCCTTTAGATATAATGGGCAATCTCAACTACATTCACCCAATCCACGCTGAGTTGAGAAACGCTTGTGAAGCGTCATTGGCTGGCCTACCACGGATGCTCCGACCAGTGTCTCTGCGAGCCAAGACCGCTTCATTTATACCAAAATATTCCTACTGGGTCCTCAATGTCCCGGTTCACGAGATTCTCACATTCGGTCTTCCTTGGCCGCCTACCCTCGAAGAGATCCAGCTCACGAGCCCCTGATGCGTATCCGGAGGGACGTGGTCTCGTCATGGCAGTCTTCAGGTCGTCGGCCATTTCTTCCATTACTTCTCTCCAGGTCGACGACGCGGGACCGATTGACAGCTCAACGGAGACATGCCGAAGCCCCCTGACCTCGTGGAGCGCCGCAAAGCCCACTCTGTGGTAGTAAATAAGTACAACATGTACACTCTGAAGCTTCGAACAGGTTTTGAGGAGCCTGAGGAGTGCTTCCGTAAACGAATCGTATGGACTTGATCCCGTCGCGACGAGCGGGGCCGATACTTGGGAGGAACCCATGCAGCGTTGTTGTGGCCTTGAACGAAAAGGTGTTGACTTGGTAAAAGATGTGGAATGCCTCCAGACACGCTTGTCGACAGCTTCGAAGCAGATTGAGACATGAGTCGTCCTCCCGGGGGTGGTCATCGCGAAAAGGCCGTTCTCGACGCCAAGGCGTTACGCAAGCGTTGCTTGGCTCGGTGTCGACCGTGAAAACGTATTCATAGACCCGGATACGGATACGGATCTCCGGTGGGAGTCGCATAAAAGCAGGGGGGTCTGGGTCGGTATGAGATGGGGATCGCGTCTCTTGCGAAGGAGTGTGACTGTTGATCTTGGATTGCTCATCATTCTTCTTCTTCTGGAGTGGCTGGCGACGAGACGCAGGGTTCGCACGCTTGCGAGGTCTCCGCTGAGCTGCTGTGGTAAAGTCAGATCTGGAGATCTAGACGCTGGAAAGCTAACCGAGCTTGTGAGTAGGAGGGCTTACGCATGTCGTCAAGTGATCTTGGTAAAAACAGCGGAGATACTCTCGACGTTATGGAAGCTTCGATGACGTGCGGCTAGGTAGCTGGCTGTGGGAGATGGGTTGGAGAGCAAGCGCGAGTGGTGAGTGTGTGGAAGCAAGAGGAGGAGTTGGGACTTCCGTGTTGACGTGTATGAGCAACACTTCGTGTTATGGACAAAGTAACACACAGCCGCAATGCTCAAACCTTACAAAGGCCGAGATATCTCTCGGCCGACTTTCAGGACAAGACAATCACGCTTTGCTAGGAGGATGTTCTTCGACTTACAATGATCAGGACTACTAATCACGATCGCAACGTTAAGCATGTACGTTAATGTCTTGCTTTTCTATGTTCTGAGCTATTGTGTCGATTCGCCCATCTGGGATAGCCCTTGCACAGTCTCTTGCACGGTAATGCTCCATGCTAGATAACGTATATACTCAGAAACCAAGTCAGAAATGTTATGCCACCAACGATACTACCTTCGTCTAACAATATCTTCTTCCAGTCTGTCGCTCTTGTGCTCGTTTGTGTGGTGACACCGCCTTGATGAAATCCTGGGTAAGCCTAGGGTCGAACACCGAGAACCAAATAGGTGGGTTGGCAAAACCGCTGAAGTCCTCATAATCTATGGCCTCGTCAGTGCTGAGGTAGGCCTCTGATTGGACGCAAACCTACAAGTCACGTTAGCCGGAACGTGCATGGTACCAGTGATGCTTATATTATATGACATCTTCGAGGCGTCGTAAATTTGGTACTGTACGCCTCCAAATACTGCCAAGGTCGCTTTCTGAGGAGGACCTAAGCATCCAACAAGACCCACGTACCCTCCAGCTGTACAGTTGGCCGTGGTGTTGACGAACGGCTCGCCGTTGGATAAAAGGAGCCCCACGAGCGCGAAGGACGGCGAGGGAAGTTCAGACTGAGCCTCCAAAGTTGTGGTCCAAACCTTGGTGTGGTATGCTGGGACAGCAACAAGATTGAGGTAGAGGAACTCGCAGCAAAGTATCGGAAGCAGTACAGACAAGCAGATACCGATTCTTGCAACACGAGTGGTCCCTATAAAGATCAGCGCATTGTATATATAAAGTTGTAACCTCCTACACCTAGTATGGGTTTCCTGCGGGCGAAGTGATCTCGTCCTCACTGTCATCCTCCTTTCAGAGGGCCCCGGAGAATGTTAGGAACTCACATTCAGCATTGTGCCACGATCTCAGTAATGACCGACAGCTGAGGAGCATCCAAATGAGGAGCACTGACATCATGAGAACGAAGACGATTGCTGAGAATGCAACAATCCAATAGTGATTGCTGATGTGACCGATCAATGCTATTTGAACAATGTTGATAGAGAACATGACTGCGCTGATGGCTGTCAAGAAAACAAAAAATCTACAAACAAATTTCAATCGTTTTCTTGAACGTTTCAGGACAGAAACTACTGACCCTGTCTTGCGAAACTCTCGGAGATGCTCCAAATAAGCCTTCTTGCGTCGGGCAGCTGCCCAATTTGTTGTAGGCAACAACGGAGCACTTTGGGGCGGAGCTTGCGAGGATGTAGCAGCAGACGGCGGCGCACTGATAACGGATGGCGGTGGTGACAGTGAAGGCGCTTGTGAGGCGACAAGTTTCAATAAGAAAGAGCTTGAAAAGACGCTGGGACGTGGGGAAGTTGCTGCTTTGAGCCTCCGTTCTTTCGCCCAGCTTGCTCTTCCTTTTGAACTGCAATCCCGGATTCTCTTATGCTATCATAGGATCTCATTGCACTCTACCTTCTTGCCTGTCTGCTTCTCATTCCTCACTTTGATCGCATCACGACTGCAGGAGAGAGACCCTAGCTGCCTCTCCGCATCACCTATCTCTGTATACGTTGTTGCAGACGTCTCCGAAGACCTCCATGCTATGAGCGTACTGATCTTGCACCTGCTTGACTCTCGCAGCCAGGTCCCTGCCTAGGGGCAGGAACCTCTCGCCTTCGTGTCCGGCTCCGACACCCTCCCCCATCACGACCTCATAGATCGCCTTGACAGCCTTCTCCTTATCACCGTCAGGGTCGAACTTCCCGCTGGCCATATAGTCGATGGTCTTATCAGCAACAGAGCCTTTGTAGTCTTCTGGCATGGGATTCTTGCCGACGGTGACGGCGTTGCCCATGTTGGTGTTGAAGGTTCCGAGCGAGACGATCAAGACACGGACGTTGAACTCGGCTACTTCCTTTGCCAGAACCTTGGACATGCCTGGCAGTTTTCAACTTCAAAAAGCTGTCCTGGTTGGGAAACAAACACTCACCATCGAGCGCGGCCTTGGCTGGGGCATAAGCACCCATACTCTCCCTCCCTTCCAGTCCCGCCCCACTGCTCATATTCACCACGATGCCGAATCTTCGCTTGCGCATATGTGGCACCGCCGCCCTGATCAACCTGAAAGGCCCGAAATAAATCGACTCCATCTGGCGGCGCACTTCCTCTTCCGTGAATTGCTCAACGCAGGCGTAATTAGAGAACCCCGCAATGTTGGCCAGGACGTCGACTTGCTGGCCTGACGCCTCGAGGTCCTCAATGATCTGCGCGCAGTTGGGGTCGTCCACGTCCAGCTTGAGCCACTTCCCGCCTTTGCTCTCGACCTCAGCGACGAGATCAGGGGTGCGGGAAGGGTTGCGCGAAGTTGCGATCACGGTGTGCCCGTGTGACTGGACTGCGCGGGCAAGGGTGAGACCGAAGCCCGAGGAGCAGCCTGTGATGAGCCATGTAAGCGGCCTCTTAGGCATAGTAAATGTCATAGACATGTTGGTTGTTTTGAATTTCAGGGGCTCGTTTCAGGCCAGCTTTACTGGATTGTCCTTCGTGCTGAGCAAGTGAATATGCGCAAATGCCTCGGTGAACCAAGATCCGACTCGATCAGACATGATTTGAAAGGCTAGACGAGATTTATGTAGGCGTTCAGCACCTCAACGCTGACGGTGCTATGTGGACTTAAGACGGGGGTTAAGTTGGAGTTACCCCTCAACTCCGGCATGGCGCAACCCGACTAAACTAGGCTGGCCGCGCGGTTGGGTCGACCCGGTTGGGTTAGGGTTGAGGCCCCGGTATTATGGCCCTGTCAAGACAGAGTGGGTTGGGTTCGGGTTTGACGAAGCCGCCAAGACAGTCTTATGAAATTATGCAGGCTTTCTACAAGTACATTTTGCACCGATATCCATGCGTAATAATTTATATAGTGCATAAGCTCACAGTACGCTCATTCATGCAGCTGTCACTGTGGCTAAAAGCCCTACTGGGTTACGTCACAGAAACCGATCCAAACGGGTAGTGGGTTGAACTACATTTGCAAAAACCACCTAAAACCGAATAGCCATATGGTCTGGGTGACAGGAGCCTTGCCCCAACCCTACACGACCTGACGACCAACCTAGAGCCGACAAGACGAGATTGTCACTGCTGATATCTCAGTCCTACTCCTTGTGAGAAGGGAAACCGAATCTGTCTCTGCACCATTTCCCGACATCCCCCAAGGAAACCATTACTTCGTTACCTGGAATAGGTTGACAAACGAGGACTAGCCTGAAGATGGAGCCTAAAAGATCGCAATGATCACTGCACACCTTGAACAACCCCTTGCCGAGAATAGAGTACTTGCATTCCTCGACTGGCAACGACCCAGACGTCCACGGACAGGGGACATGACAACCCACCTTCGTGCTCGAGAGGTGGACTATTTCCTTGGAGCATGGTGCCATGTTTGGGTTGAAATATTTACGAGGAACCTCATCTTTCTACATTCACCATGACTTCTGGACCATATCTTACACTTCATTCTACGCTGGCGCTCTCTACCTGTGCTCAGTTTCCGCCCTTTCGGAACTGGAGAGCGTTGAGCAGTACATCAGTGGAATATTTCTCTTATCACGCTTCGGATAGTAAGCACAGCTCTGCAACGCTCCATATGCCAATCGGGCGTTTGAACTAGTTTCAAAATCTGCTCATATCGGTAGCATATGGGTGCAATCAGTGCGATGTAGGAGCTGAAGAGAAGAACGGCCGTCTCGACGTCCGAGGAGACGAGCATCGATTCGATCATATCGCAACTGTCCTAGTTCTACGACAAGCATGCAAAAGCCTCTGCTTCTCAACTGCCGCCAAAGAGGTTTGTATCATCTCAAAGCATTGTCCAAAATCGAACATCGCCACCAATGCAAGCGTCTGCCAAATGCCAAGATAGGGCTCGTGCCTCAACACGCCGGAAGTCAGTAAAATTCCTTTTTATTCCGGTCCATGCTTTTTTGATTCACGTTGCGCCTCGTCCAATGATTCTTCGCGATCAGGACGCACCCAGGATGATTCTGCTCCCAGACAGATATGAGGACGATTGGAATTGCCGCGGAAGGCGATGGAAGGACCAGGGTCGAGGACAGTCAACCTGATGTCTGCTGTAGTGTCGAGCTGGAAGGGCCCCTGCTATCTGTCGGAGCATGAAAAATCCGCGCTTACGTTCGTTTGGGAGAAAATGTCTTGCGATAAATCTGTCTGCATATAACAAGCAAGAGCACCACTGTAGTAGATGCAACGCGCGGCTCCAACCAACTATTCTGCACTGCCGTACGATTCCGACAAGCCTCCCACCAAGTCTCACCTTTCAAGCCAGCAACCCGTCCGCGGTCTCAAGCTACCTCACTCGTTCTCTTTTGGCCCTCAGTCCGGAGCTTTCTGTCCTAAACATGGCCGAAGCAAAGAGCAGAAGAACCCGCGTGGCCACAAGAGGTTATCTGAGATGTAATGCTTGATCGAGAAAACAGTGGATCGAACAGGACGATATGAATCTTGAAGCTGAACACTTGAAGCAAGAATGAAGAATTAACGACTACGATTTCCGCCCCATGCCAACATTCCACACCGATTGCTTCACACACAGTATGTATGACGAATATAGGCAGTGACTTTCACCCTCAACAGCATCCACACCATTCTTTTACAAAGTGCCCAAACAAAGCCCAACCGACCCGAGAGTGCCCGCAGAAGCTCTGTATGTGGATTCCGCAATCAGACATATAACACCACGGCAAAACGACGAGGACTCTTGATTTCAAGGTAGAGACTCCGAGGATTTGCTTCTCCGCCCAACTTCTATCATGTAACATCCACTATATACCGGGCCTCCTAGGGCGAGTGGACGAACATGTCCGCTTCTGGGGTGGCTTGAGATCAATCACTAGATAGCATGCCTATAGAGAGGAAGATGATGTGGGTTTCGTCATGGGTGATGAGGATGACTAAAGAGTTCGAACTGATGTGGGGGAGGAGTTAGTGATGGAGTACTGAGACGGACTACTCGGAGAGGGTGCGCTGATTAGGCTTAGGGAGTGGAGAGAGGGACAAGAGGGTTTGCTGCCCTTTTGTGGTGAGAGCATTGTGATGGTGGCTGGACTACATATACAGTAATAAGAGGGAAAGACCCAGTAGAATGCAGGCGCCCATGGGAGAGCCTTCATTGTAGCGAGACAAGGACAACAAGGAATGAAAGAGCCTCTGCAGCAAAGATACGCTTGCCGCATTACCCACCAGCCGCGCACGCTTATGCATCAATCAGATTGTCGTCTCCGTTCTGCTTGCTATTCTGTTCTCCGTTTTGCTGCGGCTCACCATCTGGTTGGTCTGCGTTGTCCCGGGTATCCTTATTGCTATTCCCCCTGCCCTTCCCTTTTCCGGAACGCTGGTAGAACTCGTTGAGAATCTTCGCTGGGATACGGTTGAGTAGTTCCTTCGGGTAGATCCTGAGCAAACTCCAGGCGAGGTCGATGGACTCGTAGATAGTCCGGGATTCGTATGCAGATTGCGAGATAAAAGTACGTTCAAATTTATCGAGGAACTCCAGAGAGAGCTTGTCTTCCGATGACAAGGCTTCCTCACCCACGACAGCCTTCATCGATGCTGTGACGTGTCAGCCATGGTTCCGGGCATATGTTAGATTGAAGGCTTACCAGCATCACGACCGATGGCATACTTCGCGTATAGTTGATTTGAAACGTCGCCATGATCTTTCCGTGTATGCCCCTCTCCAATGGCCGATTTCATGAGACGTGACAAAGATGGCAGGACGTTGATAGGTGGATAAATACCCTTGTTGTGTAGTTGACGGTCGATGAAGATTTGGCCCTCGGTGATGTATCCGGTTAAGTCAGGAATAGGGTGGGTGATATCTGGGGGTTACATCTCAGTTCCGTACGCTGGCCCAGCAAAGCTTTGAATACTTACCGTCGTTGGGCATAGTCAAGATCGGTATTTGAGTAATGGAACCATTGCGACCCTCAACACGTCCGGCACGCTCGTAGATCGTTGACAAGTCTGTGTACATGTAACCTGGGTAGCCACGACGACCTGGGACCTCCTCTCGAGCAGCAGAGACTTCACGCAGTGCATCACAGTATGCTGAAAGATCGGTGAGAATGACCAAGACATGCTTTTCAAGTTGGTACGCATAATACTCGGCAGTAGTGAGGGCGAGACGCGGAGTGATGATACGTTCGATACTAAATCGACTTAGCTCAAGCTTCTCAAGTATTGAACTTGCTGAACTTACGTAGGGTCGTTAGCCAGGTTTAAGAACAGTGTGACTCTTTCCATACTGCCGTTCTCCTCGAAGTCTCGGGTGAAAAATCGACTCGTTTCCATATTGACACCCATGGCTGCAAAGACGATGGAGAAATTCTCTTCATGCCCGTCATGGACGTCCTTGGTTGGCTTATTGACCAGACCTGCTTGTCGACAAATTTGAGCAGCAATTTCATTGTGCGGTAAACCAGCGGCGGAGAAGATGGGAATCTTTTGTCCACGGGCAATTGAGTTCATAGTGTCGATAGCGGAAATACCGGTTGCAATCATTTCCTCGGGGTACACCTGAGCTGCTCATTAGCGGTCCAGGCCGCACCTGTGAGTAGCAGGGCCACTACTGACACGAGAGTATGGATTTATGGGACTGCCGTTAATGTCGAGATAGTCCTCTGCCAGCACCTTGGGGCCTTTATCGATCGCTCGTCCAGATCCATCGAAGACACGTCCCAACATATCCTCCGAGACACCGATCTTCAAGCTGTGCCCCGTGAATTCAACTTTCGTCTGTGAAGAATCAACACCATACCGCGTAGTACCCTCTTATTCAGATATACCTTTTTCACATCGATACCTGAAGTGCCCTCGAACACCTATATTCGATAAGTGAAGTGCTTAGGCTTGGATCAATAGCGATTGGTAGATACCTGCACGACGGCCCGGTCACCTGCAAAGCTTCAGAGTCAGTCAGAGATCTGGAGTAACAGGAGAGTCGTGCATCCGTACCTCTTGCTTCCAGCACTTGTCCAGAACGCTCTGAACCATCTGGCAATGTCAAGGAAACGATCTCATTAAACCGCGGAAATTTGACCTGTCAAAGCTCCCAGTAAGTTCAACAACTCAACTGAGATTGCATTGGGATTGCAAACATTCTCAAGTATGACCAAAGGTCCATTGACTCCTCCAATTGTATTATATCGGATTCGAGGATGTATCGAGGTCATGCGAGGATCTAGCATTTCCGGAGCCATTGCGGCGAACAAGTATCAGGAATCCGTCTCTTTCAGGCCTGCCCCCGAGAGAATTCAATATGCTCGAATATTGAGATTGCCGTGGCAGAGTGGAGGTCAAGTCGTTGACGTTAGAGCAGGTTCACTCTTCACTGCTGGAGCTTGCCAGTATTGATGATGCGTGGTTGATAGCACTAGCTCTACCTCATGCCTGAATATGCATGCTTAAGCGAACATCTACGAAGCTAAGTCTCTAAGGAAGGGACGACAACTTTGGACCACTGCTCTGTTATTGCGCTCCTCGATATCAGCAAATTCGTCATTCAGCCAATTGCACTCTTGTTGGATCACGGAAATCTTGGCTCGGCTGGAAGGGTTGTCACGATGACAAACACAAGGTCGTTATGTCTAAGAGCATGCTTTCACTTGGACCTTGAGAAAGATATTCTGTCATACTCAGATCGACGAGCTTTGGATCTGGGTCCTCTGACTCCCAACTGTTGGTCATAGCGTCTA
>JAABUP010004572.1_pt1 | contig 22355 bp, 32 predicted proteins | sample 5559201 | NCBI WGS metagenome assembly JAABUP01 (sample SAMN10711887, study PRJNA513373) | rock metagenome | isolation source: Antarctica rocks | place: Antarctica | reverse complement strand
CCACCCCCCCTCAATTGAGTTGCAACCCCCACCTGACCCTCATCTGACTGGCCCCTGACCCCAGCAAGGTCATGCCCTGAGCCCCTGTCTGACCCCGTCCCTGGCCTCTGCTTTGCTCACGCAGCAGAAGCAGCAGTGCTCCTGATGAAGCATGGTGTGAGCACAGGGCAAGACGCCGCTGCATAGCCTCATTGAGTGCGAGGAGTCTGCATGCGTGGACGTAACGCTTCACCATCCAGCTGGCGTTGTCGACAAGGTGTTCTCAAGGATAAATTGACTGCTCCGTTGGCCAACGTCCCTCGCCAAGTTTGCTCTGGCCGTGGATTGTGTATGACCGGTCGAATACGTCGACCGGAAAAAAGACACAGTCGCACGGTGTCGGGACCCGATCAATGTTTTTCAGCGTAACTAAATATTAGACGGCTTTGATCTTGTGATATTGCAGTGATAACATCATGCCAACACAGAAACGGAGATGGGTAGGCCAACGTTTTGACATCAAGTTCTCACTGCGTCATATGCTGTGGTAAGCAGCATAAAAGAGCTAAACAGTAGTCTTTTCTGACAGCAGCAGTGACTGCTGCTGCAGGTGTTCCCTGAAGGCACCGAACCCAGCCCCCTTGCTGAATGGTCAAGCCAGTCCTCCGAATCCAGTCAGGACCCTTTGCAAGTAAGTGCTGCCTGCTGAATGCTCTCCTTGATACTTGCAGGATAACTCTTGTTTTTCCAGAGCAGCCTGTCTTGTGCATCCCTGTAAGGCCCACTGATGGAATATACAACGTTTTGACAGCCGCACAATGCAACAATGAAACTAGACCTAGGGCAACCAATTGGACGAAGCCTCTTGACTTCACTAGATAAAGGCTGATTAGGCAATCTATCATTAGGCATGCTCCGAACTTGACCTGTCCACCTGATTCTTCTGCCCTGCAGCTGAGACTCCACCAAAAAGGTGTTGCACTTGTTTAGTATGACAACATCTAATACATGGTTGCGCAAGGATATGCCACAGACGCATCGCAAGAAGTTCACGCACAGAATGGTTGAAGGGCTCACAGTTGCTTTTCACAGCAGCTCATGTTTCATATTCAACACATACTCATGGGTAATGATTGTGCTTGTTGTATGCTGTAGGGTCTAAACGCCTTGCACATTGTAGCACATGATGGCAACATTCAGCAGTGCCGGAAGCTTCTGAAGCAAGGAGCAGATTTCAACGCCAGAACTGAGGATGTGTATGTGAGCAATCATTGTGTCAATTGTCGTGCCATAAGCTGTCCACAATGTGGCCATGCGCCATACTGTCAACTGATACCTGATTAATCCTAAAATTGTTCCTGAAGCTGAAAATCGTCCTGCAGGAATTCCTTGGGTCAATAATGTTCTTGCACAAATAACTGTGGGCTGCTGCAGGAGTCAACTGCCCTGATGCTAGCTGTTGTGGCTGAGAGTGCAACAGTTGTCAAGCTCCTGTTGAAGCATCATGCTGATGTCAACATACATTCATATGGGGCAAGAGTTCCTTCTTTGCACCACATACACATCTTGCATGGTTCGGCCATGCACAGCTTGTATCATCAAGCAATGTTGCATTTCCCACTTGCAAGTCCCTCCAAAATGCTTCTTCGTCCGCAGACAACAAACAAAAGTTGCACTGTTCATCACAAGATGTGTGCATGTCATCTGGGTCTGTAAGCAGTGGTACCAGATCATCCAGCCTCCTCACTCTCTGCTCACTCTGGCAAACCCTGCTCAAGCACAGCTTGGTTTTGCATTGTTATTGTGCTGTTGCAATGTATTCCTCCCGTTGCATTGTATTCATGCTTTTGCATTGTAGTCATGCTTTTGCATTGTAATCATGTTTTGGCATTGTATCCACGCCATTGTCATTCTGCAGGGCTCAACTGCCCTGCATAAAGCTGTACAGCAGGGCAGCCAAGAGCTAGCGCAGCTGCTGCTTGCCAACGGAGCTGATGTCAATGCCAAAGGCTACAATGGCAACATCAGATGGCGTGAAAGCTATCTTGAGCCTGATACAGTGAGTCTGCTGATCTGCAGCAGCCACCATTGACAGTACATACTAGCTTCTCTTGTACTCAAAGGGGTTGTGCTCTCTTGCACATGAGCATCAAAGGCAGGTGCACGCACAGGCTGCATCAAGTCAGCTGAAAAGTGTGTGCTGCCCTGCCCCAGGCCCACCTTCTTTCTCGCTGTCCAGCAGCAGAGCCAAGCTGTAAAGTAAACAGTTCCCAGTTCAGTAGACACTGCATAAGAAGCATACTGACTCAAAATTTGACATTTTAGCTCAGCAGACAGATAACTTTTCATGATGGTGGCATTCTACATCTCAATCGCTGTCAGATGACTCTGTTGACGAGTCCCAAAGGCAAAACATTGAGTGAGTGCAGGCCCACGGTGAATTGGGCAATGCAGCCGACATGTCCCAAGGGAGAGATCATGTCCCTCATGCCATATGCCAGTGACCCAGAAGGCCTCTATGAGTGCATCCAGCGCTCCTCAGAGTTTGGCATCCCTATCTATGTCTCTGAGACGGGCTTCCCCACCTTCAATGATGACCACATGCAGACTGTGCTGGACAGATACCTCAAGGAGGCAAGACCCTTGCTGATCGGAAGCTACGCTTATCTGTGTGCATCTGTGACTGAATTCCGGTTGAGCTTCAGACACCTGGCTGTTGTGCTGCTTCAAAGCAAATTAGATTGTCTGCTCACAGGGGTTTGTCTCAGATCCTCTGTTGTTGTTAATCTGAGATTGTGTTGTGATGCTAATGCAGACACATGTGCACTGCAATTGTCAGGATTAGTGTAGCATGCAGAGCAGATGTGTTGATATAATGCATAGTGCTGATGTGATGCATGGTGCTGATATAACGCATGCTGCTGATATCATGCATCAAGGGCTGAAAGGATGTTCTATGAGCAGATTTTGAGGGCTATAGGAGACGGCATGGTCTGTAGGGGCTACTACATCTGGACCCTGGTGGACAAGTAAGCACTCAACTAGGCTGTGTGGCTACCGCCCAATGTACACTGTGTCAAGGATTGCATGCCTGCCAATGCACAGCCGCGTTCAGCAGCTGACACGCGCAGATTGTTGTAGCCCACACATCAGCACGCACATCCAACTCCTGAAAAGTTGCATCAGCCCGTGATTTCAAAAAAAGGGGGGGGTGTTTTTATGAAGTGGTCTCTGCTTGTCAAACAATTGTTCAAAGTTGCCATGCATGTGTTTGGGTTTGAGTCTTAGTCTAGCAAAAGAGACTTGGATGCGCCTGCTGCAGCTTTGAGTGGGCTGAGGGGTACACAAAGCCATTTGGGATGTATGCCTGGCGTCCTGACGGCTCCAAGGACAGAGAGCTCATGGTATAATCTGGCACAAATTTTTGTCTGGAATTGGCTGAAATTGAGCAGAATATGGAATGTCTCGTTGGGTCAAATGTTCGGCGAATGTCTCGTTGGGTCAAATGTTCGGCGGTCCACATCTCATGACTGAAGTGGCATCAGTTCTTGCAGGATCAGGAGTAGGATGTGCTCAGCATGCATACATGCATGGGCCTTTCGGCATACATGTGCATTCTTTGTCATGTCATGAGAATGTTGAGCCATTGCTAGATCATTGGGTGCAGGAAGGAGCAAAGATCTTCATCAGGTTCAACAACCTGCTGCCAGACAACTATGAGGCTGTCAAGGCCATTGCCAGACGCGCTGTACTCAAGCAGAAACCCACTTTTGCTGATGTGCTTGAAAATGCTGCAGCAACTGTTGGGCCAGGCGGCCACTGGGATAGAGCCATGGCATGAGATCACAAGCATTGCATGGATGCCAATGTTTGCATCAGATGCAACATGGGCCCCAACATGCCTCTGATGCATGTTGTGCAAGTGCTTGCGTGGACTGTTTTGTCACTATCACTTATGAATTGCAGTGTCCGTCGACATGCAGCTGGTTGTTATGGCCAATTCCTTCTGCCATTCAAATTGCAAGACGCTTGATTGCTCAAATTTGACAGAATGTGGCCATGAGATTGCGTTAGCTGCATCGTCTGTTGTGGTCACACTGTCCCAACCGTTGAACGTTGATGAATGTCCACCTGTATCGTAACTCGCCAAGCAGACTGTGTGTGTGTACCACGTGTTACACATCAGCAACAGCTGGCACACAAATGGACTGCCGTAGCAAATAGGACTGCTAGCTGCGCATGCCAGACATGTGCTGCTGAGCAGATTCAAAGAAGAAGCCTGGCATTCAAAGAAGAAGCCTGGCATTCAAACGTAACGCCTCGTTCAGTGTAACGGTTCGGAGGGCGACCGACAATCAGTCGCTCTTCATCAAAGCAAGGCTTGATCTGGCTATGGCGCATTTGCAACCTACACCACCTTTCGGTTTTGCAAGGTTGCGTCTTGCCCCTTAATTGCTCTCAGGCTAGGCAAGCTCAGCGAGTACTTTGTCAGAAGTACGCACGATGGTACGTGGACAACACATGAACGATAAAATGTTTTACGCAGATTGCCACTCACAGCTTGTATGGCCCTTTCGGCGGGCTTATTTGTCTTGTGTCGAATGCAGATCCGGTCGCAAGCCGTACGTGGCCTTAAGCCTTTGCTCCGCTGCTCGAGGATAGTCGCATCAGCAAGCAGCAGTGGCGCAGCTTACACCACTAGAGCCCAACATCCTGTTGCAGCTTCAACTATCGCACCCAACCCCAGCCCCGGCACAGCTAGCCCTGCTCAAAAGTTGGCTAGCTTGGCTGCTGGAGCTGTAGCTGCTGGAGCTGTAGCAGCATACATTGCTGGCATGGTGGAGAGGGCACCCAAAAAAGCCATTTACAGGACGGCCGCAGCTGATCTTTGACATCTACAAGTCAGCACCAGGCCAGCGTGCGGCTATGCCAGCTGTGCACAGGCTGCCTTGTTCAATTCCTTCAGCAGACCCCTCAATCATGTGCAAACAGCGTGGAGATCAGGTGCTGGATGCAGCCTATGCCAGAGTTGCAGAGGCAGTTGCAGGCCTTGCAGCTAACAATCCTGCCCTTCAGAGCCGCCTTGCCTCATTCCCCTGACGAAATCAACCTGATACTCCTGAGCAACTTCTCAGGTCGTGGCATGCAGTCCTATGCATGTGGCAAAGATGTGAAGGCAGCTTCCATCCACTTGCTGGTTGATGGAGGTTCCCTGCTTCAGCAGAGCACAGCTGATGAAGTCGTCACCAGCGTGGCAAAGGAAATGGCTCATGTCATTGCAAGCCACAGCGCTGAGCAGGAAAGCTGCAAAAGCCTATTCACCTTGTTTATTGGTGCCGCTGGAGTTGCAGCCATGATGTGCCGCGTCAGCATTTGGCGGTGCCTGCCTGCTATGACGCTGGCACATTACATTGGGAACAGGTGGGGAGCACGCACCTGGCTGCATCGACAGCAAGTATTTGAAGCAGATGCAATCGCGTCTGTAATCAGCACAGCAGCAGGTGTCGACCCCAGCAGTGTTGTCATCTCAATGCAGCGCGCCTACTGTGCAGATGCTAGCACGCCTACCAAGGCAAACCTGCAGCAAGTACGCAAAAGCCGCACACAATGGCACTTAGCCAAGCTGCAGAGCTTGCTGTCGCAGAGCCAGATTCCACAAGACATGATTAGGGATAGCGCAGCAATGCAGCTAGTGACTGCTGCTGCAGCCAGCGAGATGAGGAATGCTTCAGCTCAAGTCAAGGCAGAGTATGACAAGAGCATTAGTGTTCTGGAGGACTGCTTGGCAGAGGAGCTTTGCTGTGTCAGGAACCCATTCACAGCATGGACAGATATCAACCCTCACTGGTTGGATCGCATTGCCCATGTCCAAAATGTGCTGAAGCATGACAGCTCACTTGGTGTTCAGGGCAAAGGCCTCAACACCTCTGGGCAGGATGTTCACAACAAAGCCAGGTATGATTCTTGGCACGCCCCAGCAAAATTATGGCTTGAGACTTTGCTGCTCATAACCGAAATAAGGGGGGGGGGCAGATCATCATTTGAACTGCCTACAGCTGACAAAGACGGTCATCAAGTGGCAACATGATCAAAATTTATTTACCCAGGCTTGACTTGACTAGTTTTCGTATGCAATGCAACTGAGGCATTTTGTTTTGACTTGCAAGCATAATGCCCCATGATTGACATTGTTCTGTTTGTGCAGCATTGATTTCACAGTCTGTCGCCAACATGAGCATGCACAAACACTACAGATGCACAAACGCCTGGGTAAATAAAGTTTGATCATGCTGCCACTTGATGACCGTCTCTGTCAGCTGCTGGCCACCTTTTGCTGAGCGTGATGAATCCTTCATGAGTTCAGTACTACCCCCTGACCCCAGCAGGGTCATGCCTAGAGCCCCTGCCTGACCTCTGCCCTGGCCTCTGCTTTGCTCACAAAGCAGCAGCAGTGCTCCTGATGAAGCATGGTGTGAGCACAGGGCAAGACGCCGCTGCATAGCCTCATTGAGTGCGAGGAGTGTGCACATACTGCGTAACGCTTCACTATCCAGCTGGCGTTTGTCGACAAGGTGATCTCAAGGATAAATCGATTAACAGACTGCTCCGTTCGCCAACGTCGCCTCGCCGGGTTTGCTCTGACCGTGGGTTGCGTATCACCGCTCGAGTACGTCGACCAAAAATTAGTCACTGTCGCACGGTGTTGGCACCCGATTATTGTTTTGCAGCGTAATCACATATAAGACAGCTTTTTAAACTCGTGATATTGTCGTGATAACATCATGCCAACACAGAAACGAAGATGGGTAGGCCAGTGTTTTGGCACCAAGCTCTGACCGCGTCATGTGCTGTGGTAAGCAGCACAAAAGAGCTGAACAGTACTCTTTTCTGACAGCAGCAGTGATTGATGCTGCAGATGTTCCCTGAAGGCACAGAACCCAGCCCCCCTGCTGAATGGTCGAGTCAGTCCTCTGAATCCAGTTTTGATCCTTTGCAAGTAAGCTTTGCCCGCTGAATGCTCTCCTCATAATAGCTAGTAACAATTCAAATGCTTTCTGGCTCATCATGAGCCAGGTACTTGTAGGACAAATTTTGTCATGCCAGAGCAGCCTGTCTTGTGCATCCTTGCAAGGCCCACTGATACAGCATACAACAATTTGACACTCACATAATGCAACAACATTGAAACTTTTGTCTGTTCGAATTTGAAACTAGACCTAGAGCAACCAGGTGGACGAGGCGTCTTGACTTCACCAGACAAAAGCTTGTTAGGCAATCTGTCGTTGGGCATCCTGAATCCTTAGCCTATCCACCTGACTCTTCTGCCTTGCAGCTGAGACTTTGCCAAAAAGGTGTTGCACTTGTCTAGTATGACAACATTTCGCACATGGCCGCGCAAGGATATGCCACAGATGCATCGCAAGAAGTTCTCGTGAAAAACAGTCAAAGGGCTAAATTTTTTAACACGACAGCCCCTATTTCATGGTCAACACATACTTATGGGTGATGATTGTGCTTGTTGTATGCTGCAGGGTTTGAACGCACTGCACATTGCAGCACAGGATGGCAACATTCAGCAGTGCCGGAAGCTTCTGAAGCAAGGAGCAGATGTCAACGCCAGAACTGAGGATGTGTATGTGAGTAACCATTGTGTCAATTGTCATGCCATAAGCTGTCCGCAATGTCGCCATGCTTTTTGCAAGTATTTTGTCTGGTATACTGTCAACTGAGATACCTGGTTGATCCTACAATTGTTTCTTGACCTGAAAATAGTTCTGCAGGAATTCCTTGAATCAACAATCTTCTTGCACAAATGACTTTGAGCTGCTGCAGGAGTCTACTGCCCTGATGCTAGCTGTTCAGGCTGAGAATGCAGCAGTTGTCAAGCTCCTGTTGAAGCATCATGCTGATGTCAACATACACTCATACAGGGCAAGAGTTCCATCTTTGCACCACATACACATCTTGCATGGTTTGGCCATGCACAGCTTGTGTCATCAAGCAATGTTGCATGTCCCACCTGCAAGTGCCTCCATAAGTTTCCTTTGTCAACAGCAACAACAAAAGTTACAATGTTCATCAAAAAATCCATATGTGTCATCTGGGTCTGTAAGCAGTGGTACCAGATCACTCACTCTCTGCTCACCCTGGCAAACCCTGCTCAAGCACAGCTTGCCTTTGCATTGTTATTGTGTTGTTGCAATGTATTCCTCCTGTTGCATTGTATTCATGCTTTTGCATTGTAGTCATGCTTTGGCATTGTACCCATGTTTTTGCATTGTAACCATGTTTTTGCATTGTAACCATGTTTTTGCATTGTATCCATGCCATTGTCATCCTGCAGGGCTCAACTGCGCTGCATAAAGCCGTACAGCAGGGCAGCCAAGAGCTGACACAGCTGCTGCTTGCCAGTGGAGCTGATGTTAATGCCAAAGGCTACAATGCCAACATCAGATGGCGTGAAAGCTATCTTGAGCCTGATACAGTGAGTCTGCTGATCTGCTGCAGCCACCATTGACAGTACATACTAGCTTCTCTTATACTCAAGGGGGTTATGATCTCTTGCACATGAGCATCAAAGGCAGCTGCGCATACAGTCAGCAACAAGTCAGCCAAAACCTATGAGCTGCCCTGCCCTGCCCTGCCCTGCCCTGCCCTGCCCTGCCCTGCCAAGCTCCGCCTGACCCTGCCCTACCATGCCCTACCCCTTCCCTGCCCTGCCCCGCTCTGCCCTACCCTGCCCTGCCCTGCCCCGCTCTGCTCTGTCCTGCCCTGCCAACCAAAGTCTGATGTTGGTAAAGCCATGTTGCTCATGAGGTCTTCACAGTGATGCTGTGCAACCTTCCTGTGCTTCCAGTCAGAGCAACCAGTCAAAGCGACGCATACCTCAAATGTGGTTGTCAGTCAGCCGCAAGAAACAAACAGATGTTACTGCATGCAAATCTGGTTAGCTATGACATATGCAACACTGTGTACCTATTACATTTTGTGTGCAGGGTCCAACTGCTCTGCATGAGGCAGCAGAGAAATGTGATGAGGCAATGGTCCAACTGCTTCTGGAGCATGGAGCCAACATCAAGGCCAGGACCAAACACGTATGCCTACAGCCTTTGCGCTGGACTGTGCACTGTATTCCTGGATGCAGCTCTTACATGCATTACTAATGGCACAGCAGTGCTTGCTGTTGTTTTGCAAGGCGTCGCTGCAATGCTGCTGCTTCTGGCACGACTGCTTAATGCTGCTGATCAGGGATGCCATGAACAACCTGGCCCCCCGTGCTCTGGACAACCCCCTTTCCCACCCCCCACCTGACCCTCGTCTAAATTGGCTCTGACCCCAGCAGGGTCATGCCCTGAGCCCCTGCTAATCCCTTTGCTGACCCCTTCCCTGGCCTCTGCTCTGCTCATGCAGCAGCAGCAGCAATGCTCCTGATGAAGCATGGTGTGAGCACAGGGCAAGACGCCGCTGCATAGCCTCATTGAGTCTGTTGTGTGTGAGGACAATGCAGACATTGCAAAGCTGATGCTGGAACACCATGCCAGTCTCCGCATGATTGATCACCAGGTGACTTCTAGGGTGCCACTGATGAGTTGACAAACCAAAAGCTGCACGCATGGCTGCAGCACTGCCACACTGCTCATCTGCATGCTTTGTATGATCTGCACAGGCTATCTTGCCCGCTGCTTCCTGTCGCAACTGCTTGCATACCACAGTTGTCTGTCTGACAGTCATTGCCGAGCTTGGCCATGAACAACTTTACCTGTCCAAACACAGCTGACCTGCAGGTGGTTTTTTGCATAGACATGCACTCATGTGTGAGAGCAGATGTTCATGTGTTGCAGGGCAACACTCCATTGCTGCTAGCAGTCCACCGTAACCAGCCAAAGATTGTGGCTGTTCTGTTGTCAACCAGAAGTCCAAATATCAACGCCACAGACAAAGAGGTGCATGCTTTCCTTGTAACAAGCCCTGGCAGCAAACCTCCTGTTTCTATGCACAGAATGTCTACCAGCTTGCAGTCGTATGGCTTCTACAGGTCAGGTTGTTGTCCGCTGAAGTCAAGTGGCAACCATTCTCACACTGCTTTGCTTGAAAAGCAGTGCAGATGGTCTGATTATTTCAAAGCGCACTGTGGCTAGTCACAATCACCAGCTGCAATCTCAACAGAACTGGAACATGTAGCAAAGTACCATGCGGCTTGCCTGCTGCATATGGCAGATACAGCTTGGAGCAAGCATCACAACTCTTTTCAGCTCATCAGTGTCAAATCTGTATGAGTGATTGCCATACAGATACTTCACCTGGTGCATGTTCAGGGGAGAAGTGTGTTGCATATAGCTGTGGTGTATGGCAACAAGGCCATGGCAAGACTGTTGCTGGACCATGGAGCTGACATCAACGCAGACTCAGGAGAGGTGAGTGGAACAAGTAACACAGCTTGTCTGATTTTGTGAGCCTGCAGGTTACCTGTTTCAACCTGATTCCAGGGCTTCCTTGTGCATATGGCGTTGTGCGCCAAGCTGATATGCATAATGGCAAGTGGTGATCATTTGCATGCTGGTGATACCTCAAAGCTTGCATACCGACATGCCATGCACTACGCTGCTGAAGTGCCTGACCTTGAGACATAATTTCATCCCCCGAATGCCGATGAGCATGGAACAGTGCCAGCAAACTTAAATGTGGTCGTACAGTGATTGCCCAAGTGCCTGCCCCTGGCATTAATTGGCATGTATGTGCAGACCATGTTTGGTGGGACACCTCTGGATGAGGCACTCTCTCACCGCAAAAGGGGAATTGTTGATCTGCTGAGGAGCAGGGGCGGCCTCAAACGCAATCAGCTGCAGGCTTGACAACATTGTGTATTTTCAAAGTGATGAGCTTACACCATGTGACAGTGTACAGTTCTGCAGAGGCAACTTGATCATTGCATCAATCATGCAAAAATTGTGTAGAGCAAGCAGGCAGACAGAGTGTCAGGTCACTATTGTGATGCGAGGGGTTCATGTCTGCGTATACTATATGTAGTACAACGAGTTCCTTTGTAGATTCCTTGGTTGAATCTCAGATGTATGTTCTGAAGGCTGGAGAGTTTGTACAGGAAATCACTGACATTGTGTCTAATACAGTTACTCTGACAGCCTGTACTCTATTTGATACACATAGCAAGCACTGCTCAAATTGGACAGAACCTGGACAGTTTTTGAAAGTCACAGTCTGTAGCAACAAAGCACAATGCTCTGCAACACCAGAAACTGCAGTACAAGGTTGAGAGCAATTGTCAAAGTGTTGAAGCTGTTTTACTTCAATTCGGCAAAGCATACTTACTCAAAAAGATCAAAGTGGGCAGCGTTGTGTTCTGATGTTCAGCTTGCATAATTGAGGCTGGGGTCCCCTGCACAGCAAAAGCTCCAAGCCAAAATGTCTATCTATAGTCTGATTGAGCAGTTGCAGGCCTCCATCCAAAGGCACAAAGCCTTAAAGGAAGCTTCTTGCCCAAGCGCCAAGTTTTCAACATTGTGCATGCAGGTCGTTGCATCCCAAAAGTGCAACTGATGTGCACCAGAAGTCACAACATCCGACGCTGTAATACTGAGTCAGCCATGGCTGTATCCCAATCAAGTCAACTCAAGCTGGAATCAGCCAGTGCCAGCTCACTCACAGGATCTCACTTCATCTTCTGCTTCACCAAAGCTGTCTCTATGAGAAGAAGAAGGGATCCATTCCTTTGATCCTTTGATGCTGTTTTGTTATGACATGGTCCTGCTTGGTTGTCCAGCAAGTGCATGTTCTGTTATCATGTTTTCAGCTATAGCATTTTGACTATCTTGGTTTGCGCTCTCCCTCCCAAGCTGTAATTTGCCTGTCGAGGCCTGTTATGCTGGAGCGTCAATGAATGTTACATGTCTGTGTATGTGGTTGTTGCATGGTTTCGGAGCTGTTGGGACGTTTTTTGAATAGGATCCTACCGGTATGACCCCTAGTCTATTGTGCTGAGTATTGACAAGGGAATGCCACACAGGAACAAGGTTGCTATGGAATCCAATTTCGCTGACCTCCCTGATCAATTGCTGAGGTCGTGTTTGTGCTTGACATCCTTTGCCACCAAGCTTCACTGCGAGCTCGTTTGCAAAAGCTGGAGGAGCGTCCTGCAACGCCCTGCCGTACCCGACGGCGAAAACCGCTTTGTCTCGCTTCCGGGTGTGTGGGGTCGGGTCTTGTTGCTGACAATCTCCGCGGCTGACAAGAAGCGAGCACGGACGCACGTTGAGAAGCTTCACCGTGAAGACACACATACGGCTATCCATATAGTAACGACTTCAGGTCCGCTGTCTTCGCATGACGAGGCATGTCTGTCTTGGATTGCTCGCCGAGCGATGACCGTTAACCTAGTCAGTCTGAGAAGCAAATCAAGCTTGTCTGGGCAGCTGTTGCCTCACCTTGCAACAGCTCTGGAAGCTGCACGCGCACTAGCACCTGCTGGGTGGCAAATAGAGCTTGATGCAGGTGAGCTAGCACGGATCACTTCCAGCAGCTTTTTGCTCAGTGGTTGCTTGAGCAGATTTGTCGTGTGTGTGATGCAGTGTTGTCTGATGTGCGCGTGTCTCGCAGGCTTCGATATCACACAGGCTCAATTGGGCTGCAAAAAGCTGGCAGGCTTGCTGACAGCATGGGAGACTGACACGGTTCAACAGCTTGCTTGTTTGACCCAATTGACCTATTTATGTTGCAAGGTCGGACCTCATCGCGGCTCATGGCAAGATCTTTTGCAGCTGTCTCTTCTTCAGTCGCTTAATCTACGCTTCGACGCTTACAACCATAGTTACAACCTTTGTGCAATTGCAAAGGTTGGTTTTACACGGTCATCATGAGGAGATTTGCAACCTTGAAAGCTGCTCACAACTCACAGAATTACAAATTCATCTTCTTTCTGGCAACCAAGCAAAAATCATCTTATTGCCAGCCAGCAATCATGTCATGCTACAGACCCTGTCTATATGGGATCGCAGGTGCAAGCATGATAATGACTTTTGCCTCCGAAACTTGTCACTGGTAACACGACTTGAAAGATTGCATGTTTCTTGTCAGTGGCTCAGCAACATGGGGCAGGCCAATCTGACTGTCTTGCCTTTGTTGCGACAAGCCTACCTGTCAGACCCCTATTGTGCCATGCCTATGAACCTGACTGTCTCCACTGGCTTGCTGACACTGACCTTGCAAGAGTATTCTCTGCCTAGCCTACCTTTGTGGTTGTCTTGCATGACACAGCATAGAGACCTAAGTGTATACCATCATAAGCTTGATCATTTCCCAGAGAGTGTTTTACACCTTTCTCAGCTTTATACTTTATCTTTGATTGGCTACAATCCTGCACAGCAGTTTTTGCTGAGCCGCCACATACTCTGCTTGGCAGATTGGCCAAACTTGACATCTTGCCACCTGGCTACACAGGGTGCAGGGTCACAGCTACTCTTGCACGAGCTGCGCAAGCTGCTGAGTGTACCCAACCCCCCCCCCCCCCCCCCACATGCAAGTTCTATAGCACCTAGATGCATTGGGTAGCTTAAATTTGTTGTGTCAGTCTCATGCAATCTGTGTCTGTAAACAATGGATATTGTAAGATGTCGGAAGATACCATTCTGGGGTCCTACGTGCCACAGTCAGATGATGTGCCTATACTGGCTCAAGAGCTATGTGATTGACACCATCATAGACTTTGTCACATGTCAAGTATTACAGTAAGTGATGAGGCTCATGCAGACGGATATAGTGAGGTTGTGTTACATGCCTGCAAGTCTTTTATTTGACAATGATATTATGGTGGTAATGACTCATTAACATTGCATTGGCAAAGCCTGACTACCGTGCTCAGTTGCCATCAAATTTCAAAGTACCTCGAAGTCATAGTAACAAACAGCCATACCAAGATTAGCTTACACTTGGCCAACTGTAGCTTGTTTTCAACAATGTCATCCAGAAAGCAGCAAAAGTGCTGGGGAAGTTGAACCCCAGAAGTTGTTGTGCCATAGCGCTGGGCCAACAGCATCTCCAGGACACCCCAAGAATGGCCATCAATCAGTATTATCGTTTGTTGCTGTTGCCAGCTTGAGTGTGTTGATCCTGCGGTGTTGGCATTGTTGCTGAACCAGACCTGAAGATGCTGCGCCTGGGTGGTTCCTGAGTAGCACCACTGTTGAACCTACGCAGCAGAGCAGCCCCAAGGTTGCCCTTGTTTGGGGTCTGCTGCCCGCCTGCACCACAGCAGCATAGACGCCAGTCAAATAGACGCCATTGGATACCTGACACAGCAGACCATGAGCATAGAGAAATCAGCAACTTGTGGTGAAAAGAGCCTTTTGTGCAGTCTGTATACTGACTCACAAAACAATGCACTTCTGCTGTGCCTGTCTCTGCTGTGTCCTAGTGCAAGACTTGGGACAACAGTAACTTGTGCACATGACCTTGAATCCAGAATCTGTAAACAGGCTGGCAACCTGGTACATAGGAGAGCTGCCAAACTAGTTGAAGATTGGAAAGAAATGGTCTGACTGACCTGAAATGGGTTGTCCAAGATCGCTGGGTCTGCGGGTGAGGTTGCTGGGCTGCCTAGGAATGCCAGGTGACGCCTGATTGCTTGCCATAAGGTGTCCTCCTGCTACACTTCCTTCTGAGGATCCAGTGAAGGACCTTCTGTGTTGTGGCGTCTGGGCATCACCAGTTTGCAGGATGGCAGACGCACCATGTTCCCTCAGCATAGCTGACAAGACATCCCTTTGGGTGGCAGGCAGCAGCTCGCCCTCCCGGTGTAGAGACTGCAGGGCTGCTACTAGATGCAGCTGCACTGTCTCGTTTTGGACCTGCAATAGAAGCCTGTTTCAAGTTGCTGTATGGCTGCTGGATGATACTGGCAAAAGTTGTAGTACCAGTGAAAGCAAGCACATGCTTTTGCTGGCTGGCACTGCTCAGGCTCAAATCACTGACAGCACTTCTGCATTGGTCAAACAAGCTCAGCACAAATGGCAGTTGTTCAGTATGTCCCAGCAGTGAGGGTGCTGGCTGTGAGCTTCCTGCTTTTGCATGCCAGACTCAAGTGTCTGAGTGAGACTCCCTCCCATCTCTAAACCTCTTTGCCTGTGCACATTTTGAAAGCATCACAATTGAAAGGGGTTGCAAGGTCACCTCACAGGTGTCTGCAGCTCTGAGAGCCACAAAGCAGGCATGGGCCAGATCCTGCAGCTGGGCAGGCACACTGGCGCGCCCCCGCCTGTGCACATAGGTCAGCACCATCAGTACCTTCTGCAGCAGGAACTCCATGGCAGGCTCGCCAAACTGGGCCACGTGGATGGTCAGCGAACGCAGAACCAACAACTGAACCTGCAAGGAAACACACCACTATCAAGCAACCTGTAGCTGTGTCTGCCATTCAGCACATGTAGAATGAGCACAGCATGGATTGTGATTCTGGATGCTGCAGCAGGCCAGAGCCATGAAAAGGTACTCACTAGTGAGTAAGCAAGCAAGCATGTGTCACTCACTAGTGAGTAACACATGCTTGAAGATGTCCAGCTGCACTTAACATGTATTTGACAGCTGAAGATGTCCAGCTGCTTTTAACATGCATTTGACAGCTGACCTGAGGCTGATTGTTGGTGACAAGGTCATCAAGGTGACTGTACAGTCTGCCAGCCAGTTCTGGGTTGCCGCCATGCAGAGGCAGTAGCTGAGCCAGGCCCTCAATAGCTGCCGCTTGCACTGCACTGTCACTGTCCTCAGACAGGCTTTGCAGTACTGGCAGCACCTGGCGTACCACCTGCATAGATGCACATGCCTCATGTTACAGCCTCATCTATTGTTGGAAATTATGTCAAGCGTGGCAAACAAAGGCATGGGTGATGTCCAGCATCACAAAGGGGGTGTTCAGTATGCTAATCACCAGGACAGGTGACAAGACAGGTGACAGCCGATGGTCAGTCACTTGCAGCAGTGATGAGGACATGCAAGCCAGCGCTTAATAGACATCGCAGGAGAGCGTATCACCAGTCTGGGTGACCCACCTGATGTCGCGGTAGACACGGAGCTAGAGCACAGGCACAAGCCACTGCACAGCGGCGCACATCTGGGTTGTGCTGGGACTGCAGAGTCTTCATGACACGTGCAACAGGGCCTTGCACCTCTTGGAAGGCTGCCGCAAAATGCACAGCTGCAACCACCTCCTACGCACACAGCCTGGTGTGTGAGCAACATGCAAATGACGCCCCACAGTGAATCATGTCAGGACCTAGCAGGATGATCAGCAGCTTTTCATCACACACACAGTCTAAGCTTGCACAGCATGCCTGAGCACAGCAAAGCCTCCAAGTAACGAGCAAATTCCCTGACCATGACCATGTACATGTTTTGGGTGCACTGGCTGGCTGCCTTTATGTCACAGAGTATTGCATGCATCAACAAAGTTCTACCCCAACAGCTGACCTCTAAATGCTGCACTGCCCAGATGTCTTCAATAGCATCCTTGTCTGCTTTCTTACTGCCTTGCATCAGGCCAAGTAGCAGCTCCTCCAAGATCTTGCCATCCGATTGGCCATAAGGCAGCACACCAGACAATAGAATGGGCAGCACGGTCACCCTGCCTACGCGTTCTGCTTCAGTGCTTGTGCAACGCAACTCATCAACCAACTGCATGGCAACAGACCAAACACACTTGACACACAAACCTGAAGTGTTAGTTATGAAGCGGCACCTGCATACCAAAAGTTTTCAGCTTATTTTGCCATTCGCACACTTCTTTACAGGTGCATGAGTAATTGACAAACAGTGGAAATTGCAGCATGTATGCTGCAGGTCACACAGCCTGACCTTGATGACATGTTCTGGTGTATCATGCTCAGACTCATCTGCATCTGGTAGGGCAGCACTAGCAGCAAAGACAGGCTGAATGAGGCCTTTGGTCATTTCTGGGCCCAGACTGAGGCAGGTTGCCTTGACTGCTGCCGAGAAGCGCCGCCTGCAAAAGCCATTCAAGCCACTTTGCTTCTCCTTATCGTCATTGTGGATGACTCAACATTACTAAAGCCCTCATGAATCTTACATATGTTACCACAGCTTCTCAGTGCGCATACATGCAATGGTCACATAACACGGCTGCTGAGTACATCATAAATGACTGCAAATGTGTACCTGACTGCTTCTGTTTCTGTCTGGGGCGCCACCATCCGTAAGGCCTTGATCAGCAGAGGAAGCGCTTGACCAGCCAAATACTCAACCACTGCCCAATCTGCATGATCTGCAGCTGACAGCCATGCTGCAAAAGCAGCATCAGCTGCTGATGTGCTGGTACTGGCATGTTGCCCAGCGCCTGGCAAGCTTGCATTGGGCTCCTGACCTTGCTGAGTACTGGCGTCACCCTGCTGTGAATCTGGAGCCACTTCCTCTGGGCTAGCTTGCGGCAAACTGGCTGCTTCTGCTGACTGTGCATCTGGGGGCAGGTCAGCGGGTGACTGCAGTGGGTGCTGTGTGACAGCCTGCACTGCTGGACTAGCAGCAGGTTTGGGGTATGGGTGACCCTGTGCGTCTTTCTGCTGCTGGGTCACAGTCGAGACACTCCCTGCTTGGGAACTGACACTAGCGGACGGCAAGTGCGTCCTGCCGTTGGATGCAGCAATGACTTCCAGATTGCCTTGGGTGAGTGAAGAGGTTGTGCTGGCAGGAGCTGCCTGAGGGGCGCTGAGATCGTCATCATCATCTGCCATGCTTTGGGCAGTGGAGAGGCGGGTGGAGGTATCTGGGGCTGAGCTGCGAGGAGAGTCTGGGCTGCACATCTGTGTTGAGGCTGGGGCATTCGTGGCCAGTGACACTTCTTCATCTGCACCAGCATGCAATCCTTGACTGGAACGGCCAGAACATGTAGAGTAGAAAAGAAAGGACTACGCCTTTCGGCATCAATTTAATGAGAAGCCCAGTATTATACCGGGCTGCCCAGGCCCGGAACATGTACGATCCCCTATTGCTGGACTGTTGCATGATGGTCATCAGCCGTCCTGCCATGATATGTTGTACTCAGAGGATCATCTGTGCCCAGTCAGGCTTAGTGGGTTGTGACTCAGCAGCTCCCTGTAGACAAGGTTGGGCACAATGAAGGTAAGTTGAGTCGCTGTATACCTTCTGAATGAAGGGTATGCCCAATGTTCAGCACAGCAGCAGCTTCTCGCTTGATTGTGGCATGGAGAGCATCATGCGCCCCATCTGGGGTTGAGTCATCTGGCAGAGTAGGTTCTCCTGCCCAGGAAGGGCGAGCCTGCAGCGCTGCGTGGCGTAGGTGAGGTAACAGGCTAGTGTACAGCCGCAGCAGCACTTGCACCTGCATCAAACACAGGGCAATGTTGAGTTGACAGGCTAGTGTACAGCCGCAGCAGCACTTGCACCTGCATCAAACACAGGGCAATGTTGAGTTGACAGGCTAGTGTACAGCCGCAGCAGCACTTGCACCTGCATCAAACATAGAGCAACATTGGGGTAATAGGCTATTGTACAGCCACAGTAGCACTTGCCCATATACCAACACCAGAACAACATGCTGTCACAACACTGCACAGGATATTGTGTGCACCTTCAGCAAAGCATCAAGTCTGATGATAAGGCTTGTACAGATAGGTGTGACAGGCACATGCGGAGTTTCAACACTCGTGGGTGCCGACAGAAGCTGCTGCTATTAGGTGTGGTCTTGTAAGTACAGGCATTCAGGGTGCTGATACCAGCATCTGGATCTGATCTATGTACAGCAGCAGGCCATGTGGATGTCAAGAAACAGCAACATGCCTGGCGCTGCTGATGGTCATTGACAGCCCTCAACTCAGCTTGTCCTTCCTGCAAAAGCTCTTCAGATGTGCCTGCCAAGAATGGACACCTGCAGACAAAGACAGTGCAACACGTCACGATGACGTCTTAACTGTCAGGATGTCAACTTGGTACATACAGGAGCATGCCAACTGCACTAGGCAATGAAGCACACAGTCATGAGTTGAGAGGCATCTACCGCTCAATCAAAGCTCTGATCTCGCTGAGGACGGCAGGTAAGAGGGATGTGTGCAGCAGCCTGATATCTGCCATCCATTTCAGGATGCCAGGCAGCAAGTGCTCAAAGGACGCATCCACAACATCCTGAGATGGATCTTTGGCTAGCTGTAAAAGCAGGTTTTGCACCTGCATGAACACACTTCACATAAGTGACCAGTGCTGGACTGTTGTTGCACCTATGTCTGCGCCTATCAGACTCCTGGCATTGCCTGATGTGCACCAGACAGCTCAGTCTGTCCACACACTGCAACTTTGCAGAAGCATGTAGATTGCGTACATACAAAGTAGAGTTTGAGGTTGGCGCAGACAGATGCAGACCTATCAATCCCACACAGGTGTGTAGTGATCTTCAAAGCCTGGGGCGGGCATCTACATTGTCAAAGCAGCAGAAGCTTACTGCTTGGAATTTGTCCAGATCTGGCAGCAGCGGCAGCAGATTTGTGAGGCTATGCACCACTGCTCTGCGCACAATGGCATCAGCATCTGTAGACATCTGCTGCAGAATAGACAGGATGAGAGATGGCCGCATCTCTGGAGCAACGTATGGCGCCAATGCCCCACAGGCCTCAGCAACCAGAGCTCTGCGCTCAGCATGTCTGTGATTCACCTGAAGACAGTATCGACACAAGGACTTCAGCATATGCTGACTTCGAGTAAAGGGGGCGCTATGGTCATCAGACAATGATGAGTCAGACTGACACACACTGTTGCTCACAGCAGCTTGAAAAAGCTCAAAGCCAACTTGCCCCACCAAAATGCAAAGCACATGATGCACTGCTTGATTGGGTTCAAGCCCAATCTGACAGTCCAGCAGAAACAGAGTCGGGCTGTCTGACCAGCTTACTCAGCATCAATGCGCGCCAAGACTTCCGGCAAGGATGCAAATACGCTGCAGAGGTTTTGTCGTCAGTAAGGTACCTGTTCCCAACACTGTGGCAGAAGCTCTTCAGCAGTGCGGCTAGGACCAATACGGGCAGCCAGATCTGCACAGCTGTCTGCAATCAAGCGCCTCTGAGCAGTGTTGGGCTTCTTGACCAGGTTGAACAGGGCATGAGTAAGCTTGTCCCTAGTTCCAGCATCTCTGTGCTCTTGTATGACTGCCAAGAAAACAGGCAGCACCTCTGCACAGCAAAGCAATGCCACACACTGACGAGAGCTGGCTTGATAAGAAGAGATGGTATCATTATTAGCTCAGCAGGAAGCGCAACAGTAGCTTCATATTGCCAATACTTTGCTTCATACACAGGGTTGATATGGACTTGCTTGCTATAGCTTCAGAGGTGAATATGCATTGTCTGGATAAGATTGCCACATGACTTGATGGAGATCTGACTGTCTCAAATGGGAGCCTTGCAGAAAACATGCATGCAGGCAGCGCCTCTCACCATCACGCTTGTTGATCAACATGTTGGGGACAATCTTAGGCAGCTGTTCTGCTACTACCCTGAGCGCGGCCTCTGCTCCTAGCAGAGTAGGCCCTGCATTGTCCCCATTCTGTAGCATGCCCTCATCTGCTGCCTGCATAAGTGTTATGTCAAGGATTTGACATCTAGCAACATGAGCATTGCCAGCAGCTGTTGTGCTGTATGAATTGCGCATGCCAGACAGGCAGTGCTGTCTACTCAAGTTCAGGATGAGGCAAGCAGAGTGTTTCCACAGCAGATGCACACCAGCTTCTGGAAGTCCAGAGCATGCTTGCCTCAACACCACAGTAGTGGCATCAAGGGTCTGCAGCTTACCTCTGATGCTTGACCAGCTGGGCGTGTCTCAGCATCTGCTTGCACTTGATCAGCTTGCTGAGCTACCAGATCCAGCTGGCGCTGCAGGAACTCCATGTCTGCCCTCAGGCGCGCTTTCTCCTTAGTCATGGCATCAAGAGCCTTCTGCAATACTGAAGCCAGCAGAGATCTGTACATATAGCCAATTTGAGCAGGCTCATCGTCTGACTGTATACAACTTGCTATAGACACCCAACACTGCGCTCCCATGCTTGAGCTTGTGAGAGTCTGAGTCAACGTCAGTCCTGGATTCATGTGATTGCTGATGATCAGCTGGCAAGATCCTGAATCAGATGCACTCCATCCAGGGTACATTTGGAGGCATGTGCAACATGCAACAACCAGCAGGGCAAGAAAACCAAGAAGAGTAAGTGCACCTGCAGACTTGCGGATGTAGCATCAGCAGCTGCAGCTTGCTCATTGGCCTGCTGCTGCTTTACCTCAGCCTCCTGCGCCACACAGACACAAAGTATGTTGGACCTGACCTGACTGGCAGCATCAGGCCTGAGTAGTGATAGCTGGGAGCATACGCAACTCTGTTGATGGCTGGGCCATGGGAACTGGCATTTGGCACATTGTAAACAAGCTATTTAACTTGGCGCAGACAATGTAGGGCAAACCCATATATATACCTGCCTAGCCTCTGCAGCTGCAACCTGTTCAGCGTGACCTTGAAAAAGATCTATTAGACTGGCAGCATCTTGTGGTAAGGCAGCAGGGATGTTGTTGCCACCTTCCTCTGACAGCGTTAGTGCTGTCAACTTGTAGCCTTGAGTCACCAAATAGGCTCTGACAGCAGCATTCAGCAGTACTACCTCACTGCACATCACATAGAGTTTGTAACTCTTTGCTTGGCACAGCAAAGTCAAAGTTTGCACATATACAAGAAAAAAAACGGCTCGTATGTGGCCATATTGGCTGCTGCGACAGTCATGATGTACCTCTGAGACAGACTTTCTGATTCAGCAGCAGTGGAGTTGTCTGTTGTTCCATGCCTTGCAATGCTGCCATTGACCTCTGCTGGTGTCTGCATTGTCCCTGATGCATCAAGATGGGCGGCTGAGGCAGTTGATACAGCACTTGTTGTGCTGTTCTTGTAAGTTGCCTGCAGGCATTTGGATTTGACTCGTGACTGGCATGCATGCAGCTGTGGAATTTCAGGAATAGAATGAGAAGCAGCTTGACCATGTACCTGAGTCTCAGCAAGATCCTCTTTAGCAACACGCAGCTCATACTCAAGCACGCCAAGACGCTCCTCACGCTTGCGTGCCAGCTGCTGAATGTTGATTGCTGCAGAAAGCAACATACATCAATAAATCCATATATATATAATTGCAGGCTACTGGGAATCTGCGGCCTGCATTGCGCCTCTCTGCAGGGTTATGTAGACATGCTGTCGTACCATCGTTGGGGTCATACTTTGCAACAACTTCAGCAGGGAATTTAGCTTGATCACTGAAAAAGTGCTGCAAGGAGTCGACATCCTCCTCGTTGCCAGCTTCTTGAGCCTCTACCAGCAGCTCC
>JAABUP010004571.1_pt1 | contig 22356 bp, 30 predicted proteins | sample 5559201 | NCBI WGS metagenome assembly JAABUP01 (sample SAMN10711887, study PRJNA513373) | rock metagenome | isolation source: Antarctica rocks | place: Antarctica | reverse complement strand
CTGCTTATATGAGCAGCTGGTGACAGATGGATTTGTGAGTCATCAAGCTACACACAGAATGACCTGAATCACAGTGAAAAGGCAAAGTGTCACTTTCTTGACAAGACAAAGCATAGCAGCACAGCTCACAAGCACAACAACATGTTGATTTATAGGGTGTGGCCACTCGATAACATATGCATTGCACGTACTCGAATCCATCCAGGAAGCTGTGCTTGGTGCGCGCGGCACTGCTCAGGGTGACGTCTTAATGGTATATGCATGCAAGCACCTGACAGCAATATGACTGGATCCAATCACAGATTTCCTGATTACGCACAAGATCGTACCATCAACGATATCTCGAACGATTCGTGCAATGTGCAAAACATTTGCTGGACAGCATCGCTCGCCGGAGTGAAGTCAGCAGCTGCACGCAGTCAGCTGCTTGTACGGCGTAGTTAGTAATCGCTGTAGCTATAGTCCCCTTGGTGAATTGCGCTGTGATCGCGCTCGTCACAAGTGAAACCAACGAATTACTCCCTATTGTATCCACAAAGGATGTGACATTGTAAAGCATAGCGGAAACTGTCTGCACTCGCATGCAGGCTGCGCGCAGGCTGTTTGATCAAGTCAAAGATAACCGTGCAGGACGTCAGTCAGGGCTGTGCTTCATTGCTGTTGTCGGTCTGCTGTTGTTCGTTGGTGCCCTGCGATATCATGGTGACGCTACTGGTCACAGCGGTGCACAGCAGCAACGCAAATTTTTGGACCAAAACAAAAGCGTTTGCCCTGGACCAGCAACTGAACCCGTAAAACGACCGGACTCCTGGTGGGAGCCATGCTCGCAGAAACTGGCGGCTGAAGTGGCTGCATCAGATGCGCATCAGGTGACTGCGTTTTTTGAGCGGGTCTCTCAGCCACTCTGTCCTTGGAGTGGACTTGTGATCTCTGTTTTCTTTTCAGGGCTCTACCTTGGTCTTCTATGGTGATAGTATAACAGAAACCTGGCGCGGCACTGATGGTGGACACCCATGTTCCAGGTGTGCAGGCGTGCCTGAAGTATTTCAAGAATACTTTAGTAGCCAACATTCAACATCTGTACTAGCAGTTGGGGGTGAGGTGCACACTCGTGCCAAGTCATGCAAGCAGACAACTTTGCCTCACCAGAAGTTGATAGTTCCATGTGCTATTGCTGTGGCTGCACGCTGGCCAACATCCAACAGCAGTGACTTCCTGGCACAAAATCAGGGTTCGCCTGAGCAACACCAATTAGCACAGAAGCAATCTGATTTCCAGCATGCTATGGGCACTTTGAACCCTGTCTTGCTGGTATTTGAGGACCGTCTTTGCTGGTTCAGATAAGAAGAAAGCCACACCCACTCTTTGCGTACCACTGCTCTCATCAGTCAGTGCCTCATGACCTTACAGATGCATGACAAATGCAGTCAGTCTGTCTGTAGCATTGTGCTAGTTGTCTAACTGTCTTACATGTGCAGGTGACCAATCAATGCACCAGCTGTGGAGGATGCAACATGGGGAAATCTTCCAGAAGCATCAGCCACACCTTGCCATTGTCATGTTGGGCACAAATGACCTGGGTGCTGCAAGCTGCTTAGGTACAGGGGAAGCACCTATTCTGCAAGCAGCCGCAGGCACTGCCGACAGGTGCAACTGCATATACTTGCATTCAAGGATGGACAAACTTTTTCCTTTGAGACTAAACACTTAGCTGCTTGGCAAACATAGCAGCTGCTGCTGAGGGCTTTGCTGCAGTTGTGCATGCAAATGGCTAATCAATCAATCTGCACGTCGCATTTTTGGGGCTGAACATGGGAGTCAACAGACAATAACTGCAATGTCTATGAAACAATGTCCAATGCTGTTCCAGAAAAGTCCATTGATGATAGCTCACCGCGACACATGCAAGCTTCAAGTGCAAATATCTGCAGCAAATTGTATACTGTAGCTCAGCAGCGCAATCACCTTCCTGTACTTCTAACAGTGTGTCAGTCCGATACTGTTTTCCAATCATTGCAAAAATGCAGTAATGTCAAATTGACTGTAGGCCTTGCTCTGCAGGGTCAGAGAAGTGATTGACTTTCTACATCAGCACAATCCCTCAACCCATGTGCTCATTTTGGGGCTGCTGCCAAGGGGCTCACACACTGAAGACCTGTTCAAGCTGCCCAGCGATTACAGCCGAGGGATTGATGCCGTAAACGACCAACTGGAGCGATATGCTTTTGGCAACAAGAAGCTGCACTTTGCAAATTGTGCACTCCCTTTCACTGTAGGAGGCAAGGTGATGCAAAAAGTTGCCACATGTATGTCTGACATCTGTCATCTGCCTGCTGGCCTGCTGCCATGCAATTCACCACTCATTCATTCATTCATTGTGTGTCATCCCCTTCAGCCAGGTACTTATTGTCTTGAGTAGCTCATGCATCAATGCAACACACGGGTTGTAGCACTCCATGGTCAGCAGTCTGCAAACAAATGCAGCGGGACTCAAGGCGCTTTGTCATAGCTGGCACTGCTGTTGTTGCCTGAGATGCATATCCATGTCTGTATGTTTACATGCACACCTGCTTGTCTATGCCTGTGTGACCAAGCAGTTGCTGCTGCAGCAGTTGCAATTCATGCTGACCTGCATGCCGTCTGACATGCACACACACAGCCTGTATCATGTGCTACATGAAATTGCAATCAGGCTGTTGCTGTGTATGATCTGTGCTAAATGGGAGCTGGTGTGCCTGATGCTGTTACGATGGCTCTCTCTTAGCGCCTGGCTGATGTTATCCAGTTACATGTGATGGCATTGGTCACTTCCTTCACATGGCATGACACAGCAGAAGTCACTCCTCTTCACCGCCAGCATTGCCTCCAAGTAACTGTTCCGGTGCTGGCAAGCTTGACAAGCTCTTAAGACTCACGTGTCGTGTGCTGTGCAGCTGTCACAAGACCTGATGCCAGATGCCCTGCACCCCAACGCAGCTGGCATGCGTTTGTTGGCAGAGTGCATACTGCCCTTTCTGAAGCTGTACGTGCCGGTAAAGAAGCAAGCAGGGCTGCCTGAAATGCCCCATTGATGAAATGCCCCATTGATGACAGCATCAAATTGCAAGCGTTGCTGACTGGTGCATCACTGGTCTGTTTGGACTGAACCTTGAGCCAGGACGCCAAAGGCCATATGTTTGACTGCCAGGAGGCTTGCTTTCACAGCACATTAGCAGTGGCTCTATTAGCTGACTTCCCCCCTCGACATCAATACCTATGTCGCATGGCCACTCAGCACAATGAGGACCATTCCACAATACTGACTCAAAACACAGTCGCGACCACAGGCCGCAACAATGAGCGGCAGACAGCGAAAGGGTCAGAGAAAGCCGGACGGTGCGTGCTATTGTTACGAGTAAACAACTGCTCTCCTAGGTGGCGCGTCTATGTGTGGACAACAATTGTCTGCCGTTCATGCGGGGAGCAACAAGAGTCAATGGAGCAGCAACAGCAGCGTGGCAAAGCTACCGATACAAAGGAAACAAACTCAACTGAAGAGAAGCCCTTCCAGGAAAATGACCAGAACGTATCAGAAAAGCACACTATGCATCCACAAGACCATACAGTAGGCCAGCAGCGTGTCATCAAAAGCATTGTGTTCAGTGACGACTTGTTTGACAAGTGGCCACCTCTAGCAGACATGGAAGGGCGCCTGGACGCAGAAGACATTGAGCAAATCAAGGCTGAGATGCGTGGACGGCCAATGCAGGGACCACGGCCAACTGCAGAAGATCTGAAGGAGTGGGGTTTGACATGTGTTGAGCAGTACCATATCTATGACATATACTGTGTATGGTAGACTAGCTGCTCTGCGGCACAAATGACTATTGGGTATAAAGTCATGTTGGAAGGCACAATGCGTCAGTGCTGTGCAGAAACAATGCTTGAGTGTCCATCTAAGCTGATCTAAGCTGTCAAAGTCTCATTAGCACTTCTACTATCAATGACTTTACAGCGCTGCGCTTTTGCATGTAATCGGAACAGTGTTTCGAGTATTGATTACTCATTCACTTATCAATATCAATCAATATATACTTAATATCCGGGGGGGCAACTGGGCCCCTCCCGGGAGCCAACAGACAAGAAGTCCAATTGAGTGATTTCACACAGACAAGATTTGCTGCCTACATGCAAAGCATTCCCTAAGGTAACCACCACATGTGTTTGGTTCACACGTGTACCAGTGCTCTGGCAATGCATCACATGCTCGTACACTCAACGAGCGATGATAGTGAGACAGAAGGATTCTATAATGCATGTGGCATTCCCAGACTTCTCTGACGGTATCGCCATGTCCTGTGCTTGAGTCTGTATACATCAATTTTCTTCAGTAATGTGCTTGATGAAGCAAGCATTATAATGACTTCTCAGTCATCTCCATTGGCACGGGTTGCCACTGGCACATTGCCTGACAGTCAGGTTGTTTGCAATGCTTCTGTGAGCAGCAAGGAAAAAGCACAGCACCTGCTGTCTGTCGCTACGTTGGTCATAAGGCTATTGATTGTGTCAGAAAGCTAACTAGTCGTTCGGGGTCTCATAGATTTTGAAACCGTCACTGCTTGGTAGTTGGAGGCTTGCGATGCCTCTGCACTGACTTTGCTGATTACGCATGTAGCACTAAACATTATCCTAGATGCAATTGAGAGTTGACCTGCAGCAGAACAATGGCACCGGTATGCACACAACTGACACATTACAGGGCAAACGGCAACTACACATGATCACTAGCAGTGCTCACGGAACACGTTGTGAACAGTCTGTTCCAAGCATAGACATGGATGTCTGTCAATCTTCTGCTTCTCTTACATCTGCCACATCTTTCCCCTCAAGCACCTTTTGCAAGGCTATATTGCAAATGATAGCAAACCAGTATATGTGCAGAACCACCAGCATCAGAAGCAGTCCATTGAATAGCATGTACATGTCAGGCTTGAAGCCCAGTACATGCTCCACCTCAAAACTGCAGCACAGCATTCAGCTTCAGCTGACAAGGGCCATTTCCCTGGTGAGCTGCTACATCTATCAAAACCCCAAGCAGCTTGAGTACTAGTCATAACCAGCCTGCTAGTATGCGTAAAATGCACCACAGCAAGCCGTACAGCAGTCAGGATTTCATTGAACAGCCCCCGACATGTGACATCACTGTGCGCCAGCAGCAGCAGTCAGACAACTACAAGACCCCATGTGGCAAAGAGGTAGTGCAACATGTGACACTGCAGCATTGGCCACCCACCTTGTGCTCCACACAATCCAGAACGGAAAGTATACCAGGCGAGTCAGGAACCAGGATGCCATGAAGACTGCAAACATGACAGTGGAGGTTTGCTCCCATTCTGCATAATTCAGCATCTTGGTAACTTCAAGGATGATGTCGCTGGGGTCATGAAGAATCATGATCATTGATCCAACCCTCAGAAACCTGCATCACATGCCCTGCTGTCTTTATAAGTATGACTGCATCTTGATCAGGTCCACATTTGATCAATAGCAGAACAGCAATCAGGCTCTATGCTGCGCCGTGAGCTCCTCTGCTACACTTCCAACTAGTGAGTGCTGCACTGTACTGATACACTAGCGTAATCAGTGCCATCAGAGAGACAGAATAGGTGCACTACCCTGCCAGAGCAAGTGTCTGCTTCATAACGCCACTATCTACCTCAATAGGTCATATACCACCCAGTGCTGAGCGCTCAAACCAGCAAGCAGTGTAGGCAGCTTGAGACACACACAAAATGTTGCGCTATGTTGACACCAGCAACATGACAACTCTTGCTGTGTGCACATAGGTCACGAACAGGCAGCATTCATACTGCATAGCTTACCCTGAGTAATATGACAGGGCCACAAGGCAAACAGTAGCAACATGGTGCATCAGCATCGCCCAGAAGTCGCTGCGATGGGTGTCCCAGAAGACCAACATCAGGAGGCCAGATGCATACGACGCAAAGTAGGCTTTGTACAGGAACAGCAGCTTCTGTCTGCAAAGAAAGACTTTGCATTCGTCTTGCACATAATCATACTCTCAACATCTGATCGTCATTTTACAGGTGCACTCTCTGTGCTGTAATCTGAGATACAAACAGCTGCCATGATAATGTGTGCAGGCATACGCCACAGTGCAGGCATTTTCAAGGGCACAAAGGTGTACTTTGCCCTACAGGAGATGTAGGTGTCTATGCAGGGCTGTAGATTGGAAGAGCAAATGATGTGCTGTCACATAGTCTGTTGAGACAATAACATCAAGCTTGAGGGCTAAAAGGAGTCTTGCCAAAGCATGGAAGAGGAGGGTACATGGAAGGCAGTGCTGTGAGGCATTTGCAGAAAGCACAGGCAGCGCAAAAAGGCAGTACTGGAAGGGAATGCAAGCTAGCTTACGAGAAGTGCTGGTGTGGCCAATCTCTCCAGAAGAAGCTTGTGTCTGTAAGCCAGGGCTCATCATACACAGCATAGATCCCAATCAAAAATGTTGTGCCATACACCAATCCCTGAAGTGGGTAATAGGTCCATGAAAAATGCTATCTTTCCCTGACAAGAGCTTGTTCACAGGTCAAGTTGATGTGTTGAAGTCAAAAAAGAATCATTAGCAGATGCTGTTGGTGTTATGGAACAAACGTACCTTCCATAGTGATTCGCAAAACTTGGACTCCAACTGCTGACGATTTGATAGTTTCTGCCCTTGATGCACTGGGACTGGTGCCAAGCACCTCTTTGCAAAGCGCTGTAGAGTCAAATGAGACCTTTTCAGGCACAAAACAAAAACAGTAGGCATCAAAGAGGTGTAAGACTACACCATTTTGATCATCCAGGTGCTGCTCTGCACAATCAACAGTGCAGCATCCAGACCAAAGGAAGCACTGACCTTCAACACAGCTCTTTGTAGTGACAGCCGAGCCAGTGGCAAGAACAGAGCAAGACCTGCGCATCACTGTAGCATCCTCTGCTAAGCTTACGCACATGTGGGCCAGTGGCAGTCACGCAAGGCTCAACACATACCAAGCCAGCTAGCATACTGGTAAACTGCCGTTCCTTTTTGAGCCTCAACCCACGGATTGAAAGGATCAGCCCTTCCGGAAGGAGTGGGCATGAACAGCAAGGCCAACAGCCAGTGTTATTGGCAACCGCAATCAGATAGAGAGCGGAAGACAGGCTTTGATCTCAGCTGCTGTAGATTTGGCGAAGTAGCAGGACTCGTGCCTTCGACCTACCCACTCACGAGTCGCGCAAACAGCTGCGGGAGACAGTGCGCACTCGATAATGTGAGGGACACTGTTTGGTGCGGGGCTTCAGATGTTCAGCACAGTGTGCATGGGCATATGCATGTGCAGGAATTGATGGACGAATTTGAACACAAGAATTGGCTTCAGCTGTCATGACTCAATGCTCTGACCTGAACGCACTGTCAGACGCACTCTGAAAGTAGGGACGGCATGAGACTGGTGTGATGGCTGTTTGCGCGTACCTGGAGTGCATCTGTGGCGCCCTCGGTGGCTGTATGTTCTTACCGCAGAGCAGGATCTACAAGTTGTTTTGAAGGCTGTGAGGCTTATGGACGAGCTCGGTACACTTTCCCCAGCTTCGCGAGAGCGCTCACTTGATGAGTTGCCGCGCAAGGAGCTGCAGCAGCTGGCTAAGGAGGCAGGAGTGAAGGTCAATTCTGACTCCTGCCACTTTTCCGGACTTGCTTACCTGCAATCCAACAACCTTGTTCATCACACTAAAGGAGCTGCCGTGTTCAGGGGAACATAAAGAGCAAGGACATCGTGCAGAGCTTGCTGAGATGTCTGGAAGGAGAAGCTGCTGTCCCTGGCACAGTCAAGAAGGCCCGACCAGCCACATCTGCACTAGCCTTGGCTCGTGCTGACACAAATGACAGCGTTGATGGTGACTCCTCTGATTCCACTGGCAACAGAAGCTTGCATGCCACCCTGGACGGAGCGCTTGCTCATACAAGCAACAGCCAGCAGCTGACAGCGCCTGGTGGCCTGTCAGCCAAAAGTGAAGATGCCAACCAGCCAGACATCCTTGCAGAGAGCTCGCTCGAGCAAGTAGCCCCAGCAGAGGCAGCCCAGCATGCAGCACAAACTGCAGATGGCCCAGGTGTTTCAGCTGCAACAAGCCTTGGGAGTGGAGATGACACCCACTCAGTACAGCGTCAGGCCATCCAATCAGAAGTTGCTGAGGCCACTGCTGACATTGCAGTTGCAGCTGAGACTGCACAGCCAATACAGCAAGAGTATGCACTTGACAATGCTGCTGCTGCTGCTGCTGCTGCTGCTGCTGCTGCTGCCGCTGCTGCTGCCACTGCTGCTGCTGACTCAGACTGTGTCAGCAATCCCCTGTATGAGGAGCCTGACCCCCTCAGGCCCGTCCCCATTGCTGCTGCTGATTCTGCCTTTCCATGTGAAACAGCAAAGGGTGGGAGCAATGGTTCTGCCCTTCAGCTTGAGGAATCTTGCGCTGGTGAGATTTGTCTGCCAAATTGATGGGTCACTGTCTTACGTTTCTGTCACAGAATTCTTGTTTCAGAGTATAGGTGCTGAGCGTGAATGGCTGCCTTTGCACATCAGCTCTTAGGCTGTGACATACATTGCAGCCCATACATATTGACATCTCAGCAAAAGCTCATCCATACATAGGCTCATACATAGGTGCTGGCTCAAGCGCTTCACATGGCACAGATTACACTGTCAGATTGTGCAAAGTCCCACTTTCCATAGTTGTGCCTGACAGCAAGACTGACAATCCCACTAAGCTTGATTTGGAATCTGCTCTGCAGCGGGGTTTGATTGCCTACAACCAGAATGCAGCTGGCGCCCCAAATTCACGCTGCTGTTGTTGCTTTGCTTGCTGCATTAACACAAGACACATGCATTTTGTGCTGTAAGTCCAATTTTCTGACAAGGCTTTTCTACTTCTGCTGCAGGTGGCATGCAGGATTCTCACAACAAACAGGACGCTGGATGGCTGGAGCCAGCTGAAGTTTCTGCTGAACAGCATCCAGAGGACATGGAGCACGATCTTGCACACCCAACTGAAGTGTCTGATATCAGCCTCGCAGCAGCTGCCACAGCAGGTGCACAGCCTAAGGATGATCACCTAGATTCCATGGATCAAGATACCAACACGCTGCCAGCCAATGAGGGCACATCAGGCACTCTGCAGTTTTCTGATCCTGATCCAGAGTCCCAGCCCATGGGCCCACAGTCTGTCCATGCCGTCAGAGCGCCTGAGGCCGAAGAAGAGCAGTGCAGGCGGGAGGCAACCCCTGAGGAGCTTGCCAACTTAGGCAAGGCAGTTGACATGGTGCAGGCCAGAAGCTGCCAGCTGTCGCCGTCTCTGCTGACCGTGGGTCAGAACCCAGACGGGTTGGACTCGCCTGCTCGGGATGCTTTTGAGCGAGGTGAGACAGCTTTCCTGACTCAGACCAGGATAAGCCATAACACTGCACAAACCATACACACACCTGAAACCCAGTTTGCTTTCAAGACAACACAAGTCGTTGTCCTGTGAAATGTCAGCAAGTGAGGTGTTGCACATAAGACGATGTTGTACGCTGCATTTATCTCTTTCATCATGGGTTGCTGTCGCCCTTGACTGCAGTAGCAGCTCATCAGTTTCTGTCAAGAGGCAGTGGCCACAGCCATGATGCATGTCTGGCTTTGCAGACAACAGATGCTATACTTCAATGTGGTGGACTACAATCACATTGGTACAAGGTCAATGTTCATGTTGCCAGCATTCTGCAGATAGTACTCTTGAGCAGAGGCGCCAGCCTGCCTCCTCAGCAGCAGTTCTTGTATGTTACAGTGTATGACCGTGGCAGTGATGGTGATACAGGGCGTAAGAGTGGAATCTGGCAAGGGTCGACAGAAGTGGAGCTGCGCCAGCTGGAGCGTCAGTGGGATGACTATAAGGTGACTCATCACGATTACATACACCTGATTCATGCTCCAGCAGATGAGCAAGGTGCTGTCTACAGTGTAGGCAACCTTCAGTCTAGACTCTACACGTGCTTGCTTGAGTACACATCATTCAACCCTGAACCCACCAATCACCACATCCAAAACCTACCCATCACCAGCCCGCGAACTCCTGAGCAGCCTCCCCTGCTCTTGCTGTATTCTTTTGTGTCTTCAGGCATACCAGGATTTGGCTTTTAGTTGCTCACGTGTTTCTCTGCAACATTTGGTGACTTGCCACCCACACCAAACTTCTGATGCATGACATCCACTCTGCAGCTCAGTACAACGAACACTTTGTCTTGAAAACTTTGCCTGCTGCCATTGCTTGTATCTGCTGTTCTCCTTTGGTGACCACAGTTTTGTCTCTGCAAAGGTTCCAGTACAGAACCTTGTAGCTGTCAGAGGGTGCGGCATACTGCAGTTCACAGGACATATGCATGGTCCAGTCAGCTCCCTAACATGTGCATGGTCCAGTCAGCTCCCTGACATATGCATGGTCCAGTCAGCTCCCTGAACATGTGAAGGTCCAGTCAGCTCCTTGACTTGCCAACTATTCCCTGCTTGCTGCACTGTCAGTTGACACCTCACATCTGCTGGCCTGCTGATGACTGCTTTCAATGGACACCATTACTGTTGTTGCAAGCATTGCCCCTTTGCATGAACTGGGTAGTCATTCCCCAAGGTCAGGTAAATACAGTCCCAGGCAAGCTCCCTGCATGAGCTCCTGCTTCGGCAGTCAGCATACCAAGATTACAGTGTTTGCACCTGTCGTATTGAGACTGGTAGTAAGAAAACGAAAACGCTTTTACGCTTTTCAGCGATCACAACGGGAGCCTCCTGAGGCGGCAGCACCGAGCCAGAGACTGGCAGTATTCAAGCCTGTTGACAGCTGTTGCTGTTGCTGCAGTCTGTGGCAACCCACGGCAGGGACTTCCCCAACTTGGGCAGTCGGTGCACAACTCATCATGTGTTTTGATGTGTTGTGACGAAAGCAAGCTTGTTCACCGTTGTTGCTCTGCCTGCCGTCTGTGGCAACTAGAGGATGGGACATCCGCGACTTGGGCAGTCAGTGCACAATCCACCATGTGTTGTGATGTGTTGTAATGAGAGCAAACCTGCTGACAGTTTATGCTCTTGCTGCAGTCTGTGGCAACCAGAGGGTGGGACATCCCCAACTTGGGCAGTCAGTGCACAACCAATCATGTGTTTTCACCTCTTGTAATGAGAGCAAGCTTGTTCACCGTTGTTGCTCTTGCTGCAGTCTGTGGCAATCAACAGATGGGACAAGCCCAACTTGAGCAGTCAGTGCACGAACAATCATGTGATTTCACCTGTGGTAACGAGAGCAAACCTGTTGACAGTTGTTGCTCTTGCTGCAGTCTGTGGCAAACAGAGGGAGGCACATCCCCAACTTGGGCAAGTCAGTGCACAACCAATCATGTGTTTTCACCTGTTTTAATGAGAGCAAGCTTCTTGACAGTTGTTGCTCTGCCTGCAGTCTGTGGCAACTAGAGGATGGGACATTCCCAACCTGCAGGATGTGCAGGCCAAGTCAGACGCACTGGAAGCCTCTGGCTTTGCCACAGTGCACTCTCCACTCATCAGCAAAGCCACCCAAGACGCCATGGCCAAACAGGCAAGCTGACCTTGCCCCCTAATGCATGCTGACCCCTCCCCCTGATGCTTGCTGACCCCTCCCCCTAATGCAAGCTGACTCGGGCCCCTGGTGCGTGCTGACCCCTCCCCCTAATGCATGCTGTGCAGTCCATGTATGCCACTTAGTGAGTGGCCGCTTGCAAGTGTGTGTGGGTTGGTGGGTAGGTGGGTGGGTGCATGCATGTGTGTGACAGCAAGTGAGTATGTACAAGTGGCGTGTACATGTATGTGACATTGCCTGGTGCTCACCGACAGCACAGTAACACTGCCTTTGATGCAGCTGACTGCCCACCACATGAGCTGCTCAGTGCACTCTATAAAAACTCAATCTGGTCGTTTGCATAGTGCTATGCAAAATGTAGCCTGCTTTCACGCTCAAGATGCGACAGCTAGATACAGTGACACAGCAGACTGAAGAAAGAACCAGATGGAAACGTAGCGTAAGCGACGGAAACGTAGCGAAAGGAAGGGAGAGGAAAGCAAGAAGGGAAAGGGAAGGAAAGGAAAGGCAAGGAAAGGACAAAAACAAAAGGAAACGAAGGGAAAGGGCAGGAAAGGCAAGGAAACAAAGAAAAAGGCAAGGCAAGGGAACCAGCTGAAGCATGTGCTGTGCATGCAGGGTGCCAAAGGAGGCAAGCGAAAGGCGCGAAGTGAAGAAGGAGAGGAAGGGCCAGCAGCAGGCAAGGCAGCAGGGCAGTCAAGAAAAGTGGTCAAGCGAGCGCAGGGCCACACCCCCTCCCGCAAAGGGGGACCCCCTGTCTCAACACTCAGGGGCCAGAGCCCTGCAGCCAAGGGCCCCAGGCCCTCTAGCAGCACCCCCCTGAGGCACCTCAATGGGCCCAGGGGTGTGCAAGGGGGGTTGTCCAGGCTGGCGCATAGCACCCATGCAGCTGATGTTGAGAATGCAGCCAAGGCTTCCAATGGCACTCCTGCAGCTCAGGTATGCTTCACACTCACAGCAACTGCCCTCAAAGCATCACCCAACAGCCCTCAAAATGTCGATCAACATGTAGTTTTTGGGCAGTCCTCTAGATGGGAGCTGGCAGAATGGGTTGCTGTTCTCCCAGATTCCTAATCAGGCACAAGTTGTATGCTTTTGCTGGCAAACCCAGACCAACTTCAGCGTGCTCTGTGGCTGTCAAAGGCACTTTCTTGCCCTTGTTTGGACAAGGAGATGCCAAGGGATGTTGGCTACAAGCTACAAGCTTGATCTGCAGTGCAAACTGTTTTTGGACTGCATCATATCACCATGTGTTCTTGCTCACTAGCTGCCGCATGTGCTTTTGTTCAGGTGTCACTCCAGCTTTTGTTTTCACGCCGGTCATTGACCAGCAAAGCTTATGTTCTGTGGGGAGTCATTGATATTCATAAAAAAGATGACAACAACAGTGAAAACAAGTGTCACTATAACAACAACAAGTTATAGTAATCGTGATACTAACATAATAACAATAACAAGAAAAGCAGCAACAGCAATAATGACAGTGGAAACCACAACAATGGTGACATCTTCCAGCAAGTGCTAGGTGTGTGTGGCACATGTCTTGCTGCCAGACTGGCTTGTTCATGGGCGTCACAGAAGGGACATGTGGAGTCATCAGCCTGTGTCTTGCCCATAGGACTGAGTACAAAAGTATACAAATACTGTGCTTCACTCACTCACTCACTGTTTTGACAAACAGATTGATTCACAAGACAAGATGGAGGGGTCAGAGGGTGGGGGTGGGGGTAGGGCAAGTCCCTTCTGTGCTGGCGCTACACAGAAGGAGAGCACTGCAGGTTAGCCCTCTGCAGACAGTTCGCAAACAGGTTACCAAGTTGTTCATATCACTGCTCCTGGCAGGCAGAGTGCATGGCTGGCTGGCAAGCGGGGCTGCTAGTGCTTGAGCAGAGAGTCTTGCAGCATATGCATGTGGTGCTGCCTGCAAACACAACTGCAAACAACTTGCGAACAACTGCTGCAGAGTAATGACCTTATGTTGACCGTGCATACCAGTACAGTTGCCTTACAGCTGCCTTGGCTGCCCACAGTTAATGTGATTTGAGTGGGCGCTGAGCAGGTATATCAACAGGGTCAAAAAGTGCATTGCTTGCTGTTGTGCATTGCTTGCTGTTGTGCAAGCTGAAGAAAAGTGATCAAGTATACTTGTGGCTATTTGTGTGAATGCTGCAAGGGTATAGCATGAGGCAGCATTTGTTATGCTAAGGGAGATCAGGCAGTGCATTTTGCTGACAGCTTTACCAGCAAACGGTGGTCTGTACAGCTGACATGCAGTCCAGATCAACAAAGGCAGTGGCAATGATTTTGTTTAGGGTTTGCATGCTGCACCATGTGCCAATGATCAGTACATGAAGATTGGACATCCTTAGCCTCTGAGGAGAAATTTGTTAAATGGATGATTGATTGAATGCATGACTGAATGATTGTCCTACGTTGTGCAGGTGTGAAGGCTACCAAAGTAACGGGGATTCCAAAACCTCGACCAGCCATTGATAGAGCCAAAAAAGCAGAGGCAACCTTTGCAGCACGTCGTGCAGCTGCCCTGGCTAAGGTCAAGAAGTAGCAGGGCATTTAGGGTTTTGTGCGAATCACCTGCTGACTGCTCAAGACGCTATCGACTGCATGTGTACAGATATGTGTAGCAACCTGTGCTTGATCATTGGGTGGTCCAACACCGTGATTGCTTGACCTCAATTGCGCTTAAACGCAACAAGTGGAACAAGTGTAACTGCCGGCAAGCCATGCATTAATATACCATTGAAGTCATGGTGGGATGCAAGCATGCATGCAAGCAGTCACATGATGCAGCACATGCACAAGCATTATGCATTGCCAAATTCTGTTACAAGTTTTAAAGGAACTGTGCTGTTCTATGACTTGCAAAGACGCTTCAAGGTAGGCTGCGCAGCAGTTCTAGCTTGTAGAGACAAATCAGGGGTTGCATGCAGAGCATGATTGCAAAATGATGTATAATTCATTTGAGCCAAGGCATTTAGTAACAGCAGAAACTGAAAATGAGATGCGGCGTCTGTGGTAGCAGAGAGTGATCTGACACAGCAGCAAACATGAACAGAAAGTTGCTTTGGGGGGGGGGATGATCCACATGCGCATGAAATGAATCAGACGAAAGCAGAATGCATTAATGACCAGATGTTCTGACAACAAAGTTGGCATGTGTCTCTCTCACATCAAACAGTCGTGGTAATCCAGGGTAAGGACATTTGTCAAGCCATCTATCAGAGCAGTGATGCCAGCCACAAAGTTGGTGTCTTTGCGCCCATCTGACGGAAAGGTGTGTGCAAAGTCCACAAGCTTGATGGTCACCCTTGCCTCTTCTGCTGTTTCTGCATCCCCCTCATAGATGATAAGAACAGATGAGGAGTAGAAGAAGAACTCTCGCTGAGTCTGAAACCACTGTTCCAGCTGCTGCAGCTGTGCGATGGAGCCTGATCTGCCTCCAAAGATGTCAATGGGCCGCAGGCCTGCCTCATTGTTTGCAAAGCGGATGAGGGCTTTGTTGACTGCGTCTTGCGGCAGCTGCTTGCACCATCGCTTGGAGGCTCTCCAATAACCTCTTTGGCATGCTCTGTACACCTGCATGGCCACAAGCGACTGTTAGATTTTTCAATAATCAGAACGCTTTCCAGCTCATGGTGAGCTAGGTACGTGCAGGACAAGTCTTTGTCTTTGCAGAGCAGCCTGTCTTGTGCACCCCTATAAGGCCACAACCAAGCTGAGTCTGTGTTGCCTGCCATGCTTTGGACAAATCCGTTCCAACACGCATAGTGCACCCAGCAGGGCTCAGGTGTTTGCTGCTGCGCTCAGGTGCACAGTGGCACAAGGTGACATACACTGACACAATAGCAGCAGAACAACTGCAGGATAGTTGCATATAATGGCAATGAGGCCTCGCAGTGTGTGAAGTCAGTGTGTTGACGTGGCGACAACAAATGCAGCTTCGCTGAAACGCTATGTAAAGCAGTCATTCTGCTGCCACGCATTTTCTGTCCCTGTCATAATGCTCAATATTATTGAAGATGTTGATTGAGGCCCACTTTGATGTCTGTAGTTGATGTTTACCAGCAGGATGTGCACGAGAAGGGCACATACAGAGAAAAGCTGCTCTGGACTAGTCTACCTTTCACAAAATTTGCAACCCAGTGTCGCACGCCCAGCGTTGCATGCTAAACAGTCGCACTGCACATGCGATTCATGTGCAGCACAGACAAAAGGCAGGCTGTGCACAGAGAGAGACAACACAGCAGCACAGCCAACAGATTGATCACCACCAAAGGGTGTGCTCATAACATATCGTGTCACAGTCAGCTTTCCCTGCTGTCCTTCCAATGCAATAAAAAAGACAAGAAATGAAAGAAAGGGGGGGGGAATTGATTTGCATGGCTAAGTGTACATTGCAGCCTTGGCAGAGCATACTCATGAACAGGTGGGTTCTTCTGAGATGCAACCAGTGACAAGCAACATACAGGCGGATCCGCTGCCCAACAAAAATTGAACAAGCAGGTGCACCTGCATGCCGCAGATCTTGAAGCCCAAAGCTGCCTGAGTGGTGCTGGCGTCCTTGGCCTTGCACTTGTCAATGTACCGCTGGTCTGCGGTTGGGTACCAGGTGCGGAAGCCCAGCTTGATGTCTATTATGCTTGGGTGGCGATATCGTTTAGCGACGTCCTCCAGCTCTAGGAGTGTGACTTTGTCCATCTCTAGGACACCAACTGCAGGGGTCATTCAAAGAATGTCATACGCCTAACGGCTGGGGGCAAATGAGGTGAAAGTTAGTTCATGCAGAGACCCTGACAGAGTGCATGATAATGTCTGATGATGGTGACTTAGCATGCAAAGCCTCAACATGTATATATTGTATGTGTATAAGTCCCAAGCTGCAGCAAACAGGCCATCAGAGTACACTTTGATGTAGCCGCCAGAAAGCAGAACACAGGTTGAGCCTGAGCCACGTCATCAAGCAGCAAGTCCTTGGCATACTTGAGTGAACGCCTTTGCTGTGCACCAAAGCTCCTTGCGTCAGTATTGCTGCAATGCCCAGCTATGTTGGCTCATGATGATTCAAACAGGACTCAAGCAGTACATGTTCTCAAAAATGAACCATGGGAACTGAACACAGCAGCCATGCAACATGCGGAAAACAAGTACTCACAGAATCTGGGCACTGTTGCCAGCATGGCTGCATTTCTGACAGAGAATGGGAGCTTTGTTTGGGCATCTGATTCATCATCTGATCTACCACTGACAGAAGCTTGGTCATCTTCATCAGAAACATCTTCTGACACAGAAGCCTGCGCAGCTAGTCTCAAGCGAGCAGCCTTCTCAGTTCGCAGCTCAGACCGCACTCTCTCGTAGAATTCTCGTTCACGTCTGCCTCTTGGACCATTCTGCAACACTTACATATGTTCAGATTGACTTGTGGGACTGATATGACGTGAGCACACAATCTGAGTGCTGTGAAATTTTGCGGCAAAGGGGAATTTCCCACCTTGTCACAGGCTGAAGAGGTGAAAAGCAGAACAGAGTGGAATGCTGCATAGCAGCATTCTTCACACTAGCAAATCTGGTTTGACCGATGTACATGAAGCTCCCAAGCTCAGCAAGTTCTCAAATGCAATGCATCCAGACCATGTCTCACCTGAACTGGTTTGTAAAAGTGACCTTTCTCATCAACAAGCGACCCTGCTTTGCCCTCTGCACAGAGCAGTGGATGTCAATACGGCAAAACTGGAACGAAGCCACATAAAAGATACAGTGGCTTACCTTCAAACAGGTGTCCTGCGACCTGCAGGGTACATGTGAAACAAAAGTTTAGAAATTTGGAACGGCAAACACGTCAAGTGTAGTCGAAAAGTTGCAGGCAGATTGATACCTGATGCTTGCAAGGCTGGAGATGAAGCTCAGTTGGGGTTGAAACCGGCAAAGTTGTGGTCATCTGCCTGTAATTGAAGCTGTTATGCTCCAACAATGCCTCTCTCCACAACGTGCTCATATGGGGTGGCACCAGCCACAACAACAACCCTGCACGACCTCGTTATCTGCGTCCGCGATGCCACACGCCACTGATTGTGTCGGACACTCCGTGCAGTTTAACTCAACAGCACTGCCAAATTCAACTGGCTACAAGCACTTGCAAACGCGGATAGAGGGGACGCAGCAAGGTGGCGATCAAGATGTCTTATTGACTCAAGTCGCTGCCTGCGTGGTGTTTGCCGTTGATGCCCCAGGCAAGGTATATTTCGAGGCACTGTGAACGAAGACGCTTGGGTGAAATGCTCTTTGCCAAGGTAGCACTTAAAGTACTGCTTACCAGGACTGACGGTTTCTGTAATTCTGGAGGCTACGCACCGTAATAGACTACCGTAGCAGTTGCCATCAAACCAAGGGTATAGCCACACCAAAACGCCAAGACTGACTAACGACATCTGAATAGGCATATCCAATAGGTCAGTGTGTGCTGATCTGCGCTTGCTACAGTTGGCAGGCCAGTTGACTGCCGAACAACACCTGCGGCTGCGGACGCCACGCTCAACTTTCAATGCATCGATAAACCACGCTACTGCATACAGTGCCGTTTATTCCGTTAGTCTGGTGGTCCTGACAAACTGATAGCATGGTGAGTAGGGCTTACTGGTCAACCGCACGTCCGGTTCGCGGTTACTAACTGCTTCTTCCTACACAGGCTGGAGGACACACCATTATCCTGATCCAGCCAGGTCCCAGCAAAAGTACCAGAACATATTTGGACTATCCTTCAGTGCATCACGCCATGGATGGTGAGCTACGCCACCCAGCATAACCAGCGATCTAAGCTGTGTGCTCTCAGCAAGTTGCCAACAAAACAGTGGTGCGCAGGCCTGTGCAAGGATTTCGAGCGAAAGCTGCGCGGTCTGAACCCTTCCATGGCTACTATCACATATGATGTTGTGGACTTATATGCCTATGTCGATCAGATGGCAGACATCAGTGCCCTTGTGTATGCGCCAGAGCCTAACGCATACATTCCCTGCAACAAAGAGTGGATCAAAAAGCAGGCCTATCTCCATCTTCGTAACCAGGGGGGCAAGAATCGGCGATGAGGAATGTCCTTAAGTTTCTGAAGGCTGATTTCTGCTCTGCCTTGCATTCCATACTGCCTTGGTTATGATTGTGAGCTCATGTGTGCTTTTTGGCATTAATCTAGTTAGTCTGGTAGTTCTTCATGCACATGACATCTTGAAAGAATAGGATGTCTTTGATTGCGCTCAAAGTCAAAGCTCCATACTGTCAGCCTCTGCTCGCCCCTGGAGATGTCATAGTTTTAGATGAAGCTGCTACGTCGTATAGAGGTGCACATTACATGAACTTAGCACAGTTGTTTTGTGCACCATGGCACACAGCTGCATGCACGTCAATGCATGCATGCACACATAAGCATTAGGCTTCTGCTTATTGCCTGTTAGGCTGACTATCGTGCCCCAACCATATGCATATTGAGATTTCCTACAGCCTTCAGAAATGCTTAGCACACCAACAGATGATCAAGAGTACTTCAATCAACCTTGTTTTCTGTGATATGCTGCAGCATTGCTGCATGATGGCCGTTGCGTCAACTCATCGGTATGCGCATATCCACAGTGCTTGGGAGATAGATGACACCGAAGTGACACTCAAACGCAATCCAAAGACAGACGGACCGCGAAGAGCTACGCAGAAGGCAAATATGAAATGCAGAGAGCGATGTATAGTTATAAATCTGCAGGTACACAAAAGCTGTGTGAGCTGGGCTGGAAGATGCGGATGCGCTGACTGTGCTGAGCTGCTGCTGAAGCTGCTTATGCAATGCCCATGGACACCTGCACATGATTGATCACGTGGCGCCAAATAAGGCCTAAAGTTGTGGCAGTTCAGGCCTACATGACCTTCCGAAGCTTGCCGACCGGTCGTGACAGTCTGGTCACTCGCACGTTCCCAGCCTGTAAAAACTGAGCAGCAACTCCTTTATCTTTGCAACAGAGAACTTATCCATTGTGCTTGGCCAACAACCCGTTGAACTGATCAGCAATCAGAACTCCAGGTCTTCGCAAAGGTAGACCACTTGCTGTGTCAACAGGACGCTGTCTTGCACCCCATAAACGTGTTTTGCCAAGATGTCGGAAGCGAGCCCGAGAAAACATCCTTGCCACGTAACTTCAGCCACGTACGATTCTCGCAGGACAACCAGTTGACCCAGCTGCTCTGGGGTAGCAGCTATGAACGTGCCAGCCCAGGAACAGCCCCTTGATTCGCCTACCTCAGCTTGCCGTGATACGTTGCTGTGAGTTGTGAACACAGCAGAATACTTTTCTTAAAGGCAAGCACTGCTGTCCAACTGTATGCACCTGCAGTTCAAGGCGCAGATCACGGGCAGAACGCCCCTCTGCTGCAAGCCTCTGATGTGCCAGTCAACACGATTGCAAGCGAGTCTGTCTTTTCAGTAACAGACCTGCCGAATGAATTCGAAGGGGCTGAGAGAGCTCTACAAGCTTGGCAGCAGCACAAATTCGCCCTTTGGCTGTACATGGTTGTCAGCGGTCTGGTCATCGCTCTCTCAGTCCAAAACCACTTCCTACCAACAATCCTACCAGCAACCCTAGGCCAGCAGCTTGCAATGTGGGGTTTGCTGTTTTTGACATGGAAGCCAGACAGGAAGCTGCGCAACATCGATGAATTTCTGCAGGCAAGTCAAGCAGCTGTTCTCAGACAGGCCAAGGGTATGGTCCACTGCAAGCGCACTTGCTTCGCAGTGATCATACTGCTGTATTGTCGCACACAGCATTCTATAGGCATGCCACTGTATCATCAAGCAGTCAGTGGCTCCATGGCTACTCAGCGTATGATGCTCGTGATCTGGAGGGACTACTGTCAGCACTCTCATTCCCTTTGTTCATCCCCCCCCACCAAGCATGCTTGCAGTCTTTGCTATTCAGGGTCTGGCCAACAATGCTACATGCTGTTGCAGGTACAGCAGGGAGGCTCGATGGTTACAGCCCTGTTCTCCATAGCTCTCGCATTCGTTTTCGCTGGCCACAAGCTGAACTGCTTCGAGATAGGTCAGGTTTGCATATACGGCGAGGGCATAGACGACTGGAGGTATTGTTCTTGCATTTACCAACCTACATTTTCTGTTCACCTGAAGTCATGCACATCCAGGGCAGCCACTGTCAGGGCATCACATGACTCCATCATGTATTATGTATGCGTATTGCATGTGAGGTAACACTGACTCCATGTCCACAGCAGATCCTGAAACATCAGTATCAGCATCAAAACCCTTTGCTGCAGCATGTTGAGCAGCTTGCTCAGCGGCTACTGCATGTGATACAATGAATCACTGATGTGTGTGTTTGCAATGCTGGCCTGGCAGTCTCCAATAGTGCATGGGCGGCCAATATTGCTTGCCAGTGCTGCGTCAAATGCCACACGACTGTTCTGGGGTCAACATACCTGTCAGCAAGCATACATTGCATGCTCTAGCTGCAGGTACAGTATATTGGCATGCCTTATAGCATCAACTAGGTTTATAATAGTAACTGTAATAATAATTATAACACTAACAATAATACTAGTAATAACAACAACAATATCAATACTAGTAATAATACATAGGTATATGGTTGCCATCAAACATTGATGCTATGTCTGCAGGTGGACCACGCTGCCATTCACACTGTTTGTGCATGCAGCAATGTCAATTCAGACTTCGCACAAAGCAGGTCAGCTGTTTTGTCTTCTTCTCGGCGGTGAAGCTATGGAGCAAAAGCTACCTGAGGGCATTGAAATGACATGACAAAACAGCAGCGCAGTCTTCACAGCTTGGACAGCCCGGTATAAAACTTGGCTTCTCATAAATCGACGCCGAAAGGCGTACTTATTCTTTTCTTGTCAGAATCTGCAGTCTTCACGGTTTTCTTCATCTTGGATGGCCAGGGTGGAAGCTAAAGCTTTCTACTGTTTCCATGCTAGATGGCGCAAATACTAGCTTCATGCTGCAATTGTTGGCTGTTGTCATGCATGTGGGGAAAAAACAAAATTGTTTTAGAATAGCAAAAGCAGTCAGCCTTGCTTTTGGTGACTACTATTGGCATGACTCTGAGGGCTTTGCAACTTGCATGGTTGCTCCTGGTACAAGAAATTGGATCAACGAATTTATGGAAGTCTTGCTGGAGTTTGGACAATTGTTGTGAACTGAATAACAGAAGACCTTGCACCATACAAGCTTCCATTCAGCCATGCATGGGATTGTCAATACGAGGCTCATGTCAACAGGCATTGTATAGCAATGATGGCGTCTCAGAGACATCCATACACAATTAGATTGCTAGTCACACATTGATTTTTTGAAATTCTCATAATACCCTATTAAGCCACAGGGACTAGGCAGTTGCTTTATAGTTTGCGGGTCTAAAGGCTGCAGCCATTTGATGTCTGAGTTTCAGGTCATTTGGATGTTCTTACTTCAAGTTGCCTGTCTGGTTTCAGTTGATATCTTGTGCAAGTTGCGGTCATGTCTTGCTGCTAATAGCCTCTAAATTAGATTAGATTATTAAATATCCTTTGAACGACAATCTTTTATATCGAGGCCATGTATAATTTTGCGGTCAGACCGGGTCTGTAGCGCTGTGTGGCAATTTTTATAGTCAAGCCTGATTCAATGCATCC
>JAABUP010004569.1_pt1 | contig 22361 bp, 21 predicted proteins | sample 5559201 | NCBI WGS metagenome assembly JAABUP01 (sample SAMN10711887, study PRJNA513373) | rock metagenome | isolation source: Antarctica rocks | place: Antarctica | reverse complement strand
AGCCGCCCACGCCTGCACCTCGGACACGTCCAAATCATCAGCCACCCCGGCAAGATCACGACATCCAAGCCGGGATCCAAGCCGACACGCCCAACAAGATCGGATTAACTGCAACTGTAGTACTAGTGGGGGTCGGTGGGGCGGAGGCGACGTCAGCCTGGACCTGAACGCGCTCGACGCGCGGGCCGAGGCTGCGGCCAAGGTGACGGGGCTGTCGATCGCCCAGCTGACCATGCGTGTCGTGGCTACGGTCGGCACCGGGTCGGGCCGAGGCTTTCAGCCGGCGCTGCCACTGACGCTCAGCCCACTGGTGCTTACCGGTCCCGCCGACCCCAAGGCGCTCACCGTCATCGACGCGACGACAGCCGAAGCGTCGGGGCGAATGAGTCGGACTTTGAAGCTAGGGCGCTACAGCTTGAGCGCGGCGACGGCCCGCAACGTCTCGGCCACCCTCCTGTCGCTCGTGCTGGTCGGTGCCGGGCTGCTGTGCATACTGGCTGGCCGGACGCTCCCGGGCAGCGAGGGCGCGAGCATCCGCCGCCGCTACTCCCCGATGCTGGTGCCGGTCGAGCCTGTCAGCACGCCGCCGGGGCGTCCCATCGTCGACGTGCCGGAGTTTGCCGCGCTCGCCCGGCTCGCCCAGCGCTACGGCCTGCTGGTATTGCACTGGACCCGCAGCGACGTCGAGACCTTCATCGTTCAGGATGACGCGACCACCTACCGCTACCGCACCGGCGCCGTCGAGACCCCGCCAGAAGCTGCGCCCACGAGCCTCGACGCGTTGCCGGTGCCGCGCAGCTCGGCGGATGAGCCAGGGCCGGCCGGTGCTTCAGTCGCTGAGCGAGGGGCGGTGAAGGGTGGAGCCGGAGGCGAGGATTGAACTCGCGACCTATCGCTTACGAGGCGATTGCTCTGCCACTGAGCTACTCCGGCGGCTGCCTGCCGACCCGTCGCGACGCGGACGTGGGAGCTGGCCTGTGCCGCTGATTCTGCCACAGCGCGGTCGCTCCCTGTGCGGCCCCTCCCGTGCGCGCGCCGGTACCGGTACCCGCAGGTAGCCCCCCGACCGGTTCCTCCTATCGTGTCCGCATGTCGTCCGTGGACCCGTCGCCCGACGGCCCGACGACGTGCTTGCTCCTCGTCGAGGACGACGACCTGTCCCGGCTGGCCCTCGCGCGGAGCCTGGAGCGCTACGGCTACCGCGTGCTCGAGGCGAGCGACGGAGAGCAGGCCGTCCAGCTGTTCGAGGCACGCGACGGCGAGATCGACCTCGTGGTGCTCGACGTCGGGCTGCCCCAGCTCGACGGTTTCGCCGTGCTGTCCCGGCTCCGGCAGGCCAGCGACGTCCCCGTGATCATGCTGACCGGCCGGGCGGAGGAGGTCGACCGGGTCGTGGGGCTCGAGCTCGGCGCCGACGACTACGTGCTCAAGCCGTACTCGCTGCGGGAGCTCGTCGCGCGCATCCGGGCACGGCTGCGCCGCCAGATGGCCTTCGCCGAGCTCGCGGCGCCCGCCACCGACGGCACCCGCCTCGACTTCGGCGACGTCACCATCGACCTGCGAGCCCGCGAGGTTCACGTCGCCGGCCGCCGGGTCGAGCTCACCGCCCGCGAGTACGAGCTGCTCGCGTTCCTCGCGGAGCACCCGCGCACCGTGTTCAGCCGGGAGGAGCTGCTGGAGCACGTGTGGGGCACCCGGTTCCAGGACCCGGCGACGGTGACCGAGCACATCCGCCGGGTGCGGATGAAGCTGGAGGGGCGCCCCCCGCAACGCCAGCTGCTGACGACCCTGCGCGGGATGGGCTACCGCTTCGATCCCTGACCGCTCCGGGCAGCCAGGCGTGCCGCAGCGCTCAGCCGGGCGTCGCGCCCGTGGGATAGGCGCCGTGCTCCTGCCGCGGCGCGCACACCGAGGCCTTGCTGCAGGAGCAGCGCCGCCCACCCTCGTCGAGCCGCACCACCACCGAGTCGCGCGGGACGTCGTGCCCGACGACGCGGCCGCTGCCGTCGGGGCTGTCGACCTGCGCGCCGATGGCGGGCGCCGACTCCTTGAAAGCGGCGTAGAGCGGGTGCTCGTACTTCAGGCAGCACAGCAACTTGCCGCACGCGCCGCTGATCTTGAGCGGGTTGAGCGGCAGGTCCTGGTCTTTCGCCATCCGGATGCTGACCGGCTCGAAGTCCTTGAGAAAGGTGGAGCAGCAGGTGTCGCGCCCGCAGGGGCCGATCCCGCCCGAGACCCGCGCCTCGTCGCGGGCGGACAGCTGGCGCAGCTCGATGCGGGCCGAGAGGGTGCGCGCGAGGTCGCGGATCAGCTGGCGGAAGTCGACGCGCGACTCTGCCGTGAAGTAGATCGTGTACGGGCTGCTGGCGCCCGGGACGTAGTCGACGCCGACAATTTTCATCGCCAGCCCGTGCTCCCGGACCAGCCGTTTCGCGGCGACCCGGGCGCCAGCGCGGTGCTTGCGCGCCTCTTCGTCGCGGGCGAGGTCGGCGTCGGTAGCCAGGCCTGCCAGGGTGGGCAGGTTGCCGACGGCCTCCGGCACCTCCTGCGGCGCCCAGACGCACTCGGCCACCTCCGGCCCCTGGTCGGTGGGCACGAGCACCATGTCGCCGACCCGGACCTCGTGCGGGCCGGGGTCGAGGTAGTAGAGCTTGCCGCGGCGGGTGAACGACACGGCGCAGAGGCGGCTCACGGCGCGGTTCCCGGAACGCTCATGCAGGCGAGCGTACGGCGGCCCAGGCGGTGTGCAGGCTCACGGCCAGCACCGGCTCAGGCGAAGCGCAGGGTGACAGCGAGCGCCTCGACGGCCAGCCGGGCGGCCAGTGAGGGATTCTCCTCCAACGCCGAGCGGCAGGCGAGAACCGCCTCGATGCGGCGCAAGGTCTGCTCGGGGGTGAGGGCGGCTGCGGTCCGCCGCGTCTCGGCGCTCCTGTCGTCGTGCACCGGCTCGACGGCCGCCCCGAGCTGGATGCTGAGCACGTCGCGGTACCAGGCGGCGAGGTCGTTCAGGGCCCGGTCGAGGGCGTCGCGCTGGGCCCGCTTGAGCCGGGTCTGCTGGGTGTGCTCGAGTTCCTTGAGGGCACCGGCAGCGCCGCGGACCTGCACTGCCGTGCGGCCCCGGCCGGCGCTGAGCACGGACTGCAGCTCAGCCGTCTCCGTGCGAGCGCGCTCCTTGTGCAGGTCGTCGGCCTCCTCGGTCGCGGCCTCGACGAGGTCGGCGGCGGCCGCCAGGCACTCGCCGACCGAGCGCAGCCGCGACGGCAGCTGCAGCACGTCGTCGCGGCGCCCTCGGGCCAGCTCGTCGCGGGCCAGCCGCCGGGCCCGGCCGACGTGCCCCTGCGCCGCCCGTGCCGCGAAGGACGCCATGGACGGGGCGACGCCCTCGCGCTCGAGGGCGGCCCCGATGTCGTTCGAGGTGGGGCGGCGCAATGTCAGGAGCCGGCAGCGGGAGCGGACGGTGGGGGTGACGTCGTCGGACGAGGGCGCGCACAGCAGGAAGACGGTGTGCGCCGGCGGCTCCTCCAGCACCTTCAGCAGGGCGCTGGCGGCCGGCTCCGTGAGGCGGTCGGCATCCTCGATCAGCAGGATGCGGTGCCGTCCGCTGCTGGTGGCCGACGCGGCCTGCCGGACCAGCGCGCGTACCGGCTCGACACCGATCGAGTGCCCCTCGGTCCGCATGACGATCAGATCCGCGTGCGTGCCGGCGAGGACGGTGCGGCAGGCGGCGCAGCGGCCGCAGCCGTTCCCCGTGCCGTGCGGGCTGTCCGGGCTCGGCGGGCGGGTCGGCGCGGTGCACTCCAAGGCAGCGGCGAACGAGCGGGCAGCAACGGAACGACCGGACCCCGCCGGGCCGGTGAACAGCCACGACGGCGTCATTCCGACCCCGTCGGCAGCAGCGGTCAACGGCGCGATGACGTGCTCCTGGCCGATCAACCCGGTCCACACCGAGGAGGTCTCGACCTCGGCGCCCCAGGCGCTCATCGGGGCAGGCCTGCTGCGCCTGCGCGGGTCTGCGCGGGGAGCAGCTGCTCGACCGCGCCGCGCACCTGCTCGGCGACCTGCTCGACCTCGGCGGAGCCGTCGACGACCGCGTAGCGGGCCGGGTCGGCAGCCGCGACACGGCGGAAACCGCTCCGCACCCGCTCGTGGAAGGCGTCGGCCTCGGATTCCAGCCGGTCGGTGCCGCCGCGCGCAAGCAGCCGCTGGCGGGCGGCCGCTACCGGCAGGTCAAGCAGGACGCTGAGGTCGGGCACCAGCTCGCCGGTCGCCCACCGCGAGATCCGGCTGACGACGTCCGGGTCGAGCCCGCGCCCGTACCCCTGGTAGGCGACCGAGGAGTCGATGTAGCGGTCGGACAGCACGACGGTGCCCCGCGCGAGCGCCGGACGGACGACCCGGGCGGCGTGCTCGGCCCGGTCGGCCGCGTACAGCAGAGCCTCGGCGTGCTCGTCGAGCTCGGTGGTGGGGTCCAGCAGCAGCGCACGGATGCGCTCCCCGGCCGGGGTCGCGCCCGGTTCCCGGGTGACCACGACCTCGTACCCGCGATCAGCCAGCCAGGCGGCAAGCAGCTGGATCTGCGTCGACTTGCCCGCGCCTTCGCCGCCCTCCAAGGCCACGAAGATGCCTGGGCGGCTAGCCCGCCCGGGCCTCGTCGACGCCATGCCGTGCTCCGTCCGCGCCTGAGACTCCCCGGTGCTCACCCGCCGTCATGGTAGGCGGGGAAGGCTGACCGGGGCCGGTTGTGCACCGCCTTTGTCAGGAGTCCGCGGTTTTTTCCGTGCGTGCTGCGCTGCCAGTGGACTTGCGCGGGGTCGCCTTCTTCGCGGTGCTCTTGCTAGCGGTGCTGCTCTTCGTGGCGGCCGACTTCTTGGCCGTGCTCGCCTTCGCGCTGGTCGACTTCGTGCTGGTCGACTTCGTCGCGGCCGGCTTCGCGCTCGTCGCCTTCTTGGCAGGCCGCGCCTTCTTCGGGGCAGGCCCCCGCGCGCGCCGCTCGGCGAGCAGCTCGACGGCCCGCTCGTTGGTCACGTCAGCCTGGGTGTCGCCCTTGCGCAAGCTGGCGTTGGTCTCGCCGTCGGTGACGTACGGGCCGAAGCGCCCCTCGCGCAGCACGATCGGCTTTCCCGACACGGCGTCGGTGCCCAGCTCCTTGAGCGGCGGGGTCGCCGCTGCCGCACCCCGCCCGCGCCGCTTGGGCTCGGCAAGCAGCGCGAGAGCCTCGTCGAGCGTGACGGTGAGCAGCTGCTCCTCAGCCGCGAGCGACCGGCTCTCGGTGCCGCGCTTGACGTACGGGCCGTAGCGCCCGTTCTGCGCGGTGACCTCGGCGTTGTCGTGCGCCGGGTCGGTCCCGAGCACGCGCGGCAGCGTCAGCAGTGGCAACGCCTGCTCGAGGGTGATCTCGGCGGGGGCCATGCTCGCGAACAGGCTCGACCGGGTCTCGCCCCGCTGCACGTACGGGCCGTAGCGGCCGTTGCGCAGCAGGACCTCCTCACCGCTGGTCGGGTCGGTGCCAAGGACGCGGTCGTCGGATGGGGCCGAGGCGAGCTCGACCGCGCGCTCGACGGTCAGCTCGTCAGGCGGCAGGTCGTCGGGCAGGGTGGCCCGCATCCCGTCGTCGGGGTTGCCGATCTGGACGTACGGGCCGTAGCGGCCGACGCGCACCACGACGGGAGCACCCTCGTGCTCGCCGATGACGATGGAGTTGACGAGCCGGGCGTCGATGTCGCCGAGACGCTCGTCGACCATCCGCTTCAGCCCGCCGGAGCGGGCGATGCCGCCCTCGGCCCCCTGGTCGCTGCCGAAGTAGAAGTGGCTCAGCCAGTCCTGCGCCTCGCGCGTGCCGCCGGCGATGGCGTCGAGGTCGTCCTCGACGCTGCTGGTGAAGCGGTAGTCGACCAGTCGCCCGAAGTGGTCCTCGAGCAGCGCGACGACGGCGAACGCCACCCACGACGGGACGAGCGCCGAGCCCTTCTTGGACGCGTAACCGCGGTCCTGGATGGTCCCGATGATGCTGGCGTACGTGCTCGGCCGGCCGATGCCGAGCTCTTCCAGCATCTTGACCAGGCTCGCCTCGGTGTAGCGGGCCGGCGGCGAGGTGGAGTGCCCCTTGGGCGACAGCTCGCGGGTGACGAGCGGCTGGCCGGGCTGCACCGCCGGCAGCCGCCGCTCGCGGTCCTCGAGCTCGGCGTCGGGGTCGTCGCTGCCCTCGACGTACGCGCGCAGGAAGCCCGGGAAGGTGATGACCTTGCCCGAGGCGGACAGCTCGGCGTCCTCGCCGGCGCTGCTGGTCGCCCCGAGCCGGATGGTCGCGCTGGTTCCGGTGGCGTCGGCCATCTGGCTGGCGACCGTGCGCTGCCAGATCAGCTCGTACAGACGGAACTCGTCGCCGTTGAGCGAGCCCGCCACCTCGCCGGGCGTCCGGAAGGTGTCGCCGGCCGGCCGGATCGCCTCGTGCGCCTCCTGGGCGTTCTTCACCTTGCGGCTGTAGCTGCGCGGCTTGTCCGGCACGTGGTCGGGGCCGTAGAGCTGCGCCGCCTGCGTGCGGGCCGCTGTGATCGCCGTCTCCGACAGCGCTGTGGAGTCGGTGCGCATGTAGGTGATGTAGCCGTTCTCATACAGCCGCTGCGCCACCGACATCGCCCGCTGGCTCGAGAAGCGCAGCTTGCGGCCGGCCTCCTGCTGCAGCGTGGACGTCATGAAGGGGGCGTAGGGCGATCGGCGGTAGGGCCGCTGGTCGACCGAGCGGACGCTGAACCGGGCCTCGCGCAGCCGTTCAGCCAGCTGCGTGGCGGCCGGCTCGTCGAGGTGGACGACCTCGGCCTTGCCGCCGTTCCTGCCCGCTCCGCTCGTGCCGCTGTCGGTCTTGAGCGTGCCGTCCTCGGCGAAGTCCCGGCCGGTGGCAACCCGGCGCCCGTCGACCGCGACCAAAGTGGCCGGCAGCGGGATGTCGGCGTCGACCGCGCCGGGCACGGGGGCGAACAGGCCGTCGATGTCCCAGTAACCCGCGCTGCGGAAGCGCATCCGGGCCCGCTCGCGCTCAACGAGGATCCGCGTGGCCACGCTCTGCACGCGGCCCGCCGACAGCTTGGGCATGACCTTCTTCCACAGCACCGGCGAGACCTCGTAGCCGTACAGCCGGTCGAGGATGCGCCGGGTCTCCTGTGCGTTGACGAGGTCCTCGTCGATCTCGCGCGGGTGCTCGACGGCGCTGCGGATGGCCTGCGGGGTGATCTCGTGGAAGACCATGCGCCGCACCGGCACCTTCGGGCGCAGCGTCTGCAGCAGGTGCCAGGCGATGGCCTCGCCCTCGCGGTCCTCGTCCGTCGCGAGGTAGAGCTCGTCGGCGTCCTTCAGCAGCGCCTTCAGCTTGCTGACCTGCGCCTTCTTGTCGGGGCTGACGACGTAGAGCGGCTCGAAGGCGTTGTCGACATCGACCCCGAGCCGGGCCCAGGCCATCCCCTTGTGGCTCGCGGGGATGTCCGCCGCGCTGCGCGGCAAATCGCGGATGTGCCCGATCGAGGACTCGACGACGTAGCCGGCGCCGAGGTAGGAGGAGATGGTCCGCGCCTTGGCGGGGGACTCCACGATCACCAGCCGCGTGCCGCTCGCAGGCGCGCCGGACACGGCGGTGCTACTGGTGGCACTCCTGCTACGCGGCGGCACTGCTCTCCCTTCGGCGTGGGGGGGCACGAGACGAGCCGGCTGATGCGGCGTCCTGTGCGAGCGGAACGGTACGCCTCAGCAGCGCCCACCTTCCGGCCACGACGTCCTGCCATCAGCCGAACGGTGCCTTCTGGTCGTGTCCGGCAGTGGCCCGCCACGACCGGGTCAGAACTGAGCGGGCTCCGAACGCCGGGTGGCGCCCGGGGTGTGGGCGGTGCCGTCAGTTCCGGTACCGGCACTGCCTCCGGTGCCGCCGGCGCCAGCGATCGCGGCCGCACCTGCGCCGCCCCCCGGGCCGTCGAGCATCGACCCGCGCCGCTTGCTGACCATGACGACGGCGACCAGCAGTGCCACAGCCACGAGGGCGATCGCAAGCCGCAGCGCGGTGTTCTTGTCGGTGCCCACCGAGTACCGGACGATGGCCGGCACGATCAGCAGCGAGACCAGGTTCATCACCTTGATCAGCGGGTTGATCGCCGGGCCGGCGGTGTCCTTGAACGGGTCACCGATGGTGTCGCCGATGACGGTGGCGGCGTGCGCCTCGCTGCCCTTGCCGCCGTGCACGCCGTCCTCGACGAGCTTCTTGGCGTTGTCCCACGCGCCGCCCGAGTTGGACAGGAACACCGCCATCAGCACCCCGCCCGCGATGGCGCCACCGAGGTAGGCCCCGAGCGGGGAGTAGCCGAGACCGAAGCCGACGGCGACCGGGGCCAGCACCGCGAGGGTCCCAGGAGCGATCAGCTCACGCAGCGAGTCGGCGGTGCAGATGTCGACGACCCGGCCGTAGTCGGGCCGCTCCTCACCGGTCATGATCCCGGGGCGGGTACGGAACTGCTCGCGAACCTCGAAGACCACCCGGCCTGCCGCCCGGCTGACGGCGTTGATGGCCAGCCCGGAGAAGAAGAACACGACCGCGGCACCGAGGATCACACCGACAAGAGCGTCGGGGTAGGCGATACCCAGCAGCACCCGGCTCGGGTTGGGCAGGACACCGGCCTTGGCGACCTCGCGCACCACCGTGTCGGTGAACGAGCCGAACAGTGCGGTGGCGGCGAGCACCGCCGTCGCGATGGCGATGCCCTTGGTGATCGCCTTGGTGGTGTTGCCGACGGCGTCGAGGTCGGTGAGCACCTGCGCGCCGTTGGCGTCGATGTCGCCGCTCATCTCGGCGATGCCCTGCGCGTTGTCGCTGACCGGGCCGAAGGTGTCCATCGAGACGATGACGCCGACGGTGGTGAGCAGGCCGGTGCCGGCGAGGGCAACGGCGAACAGTGCGACGGTCAGGTTGCCCTGGCCGAGCAGGTAGGCGCCGTACACGGCGGAGCCGATCAGTACCGCCGAGTAGACGGCTGACTCCAGGCCGATGCTGATCCCGGCCAGCACCGTCGTCGCCGCACCGGTGCGCGACGCCTCGACGATGTCTTTGACCGGCCGGCGGCGGGTCTCGGTGAAGTAGCCGGTCAGCAGCTGGATGGCCGCGGCGAGCACGAGACCGATGAGCACGGCACCGAGGGCGATCCAGCGGGGGTCGCCCTTGGCGTCGGGCGTCGAGCTGGCTGCCAGGTCACCGAACGAGCCCGGCAGGTAGACGAAGCACACGATGGCGGACAGCACGGCCGACACCGCGGCGGAGATGAAGAAGCCGCGGTTGATGGCGGTGAGGACGTTGCGGTCACCCGCGCGGGGCGTCGTCGCGAAGATGCCGATCACCGCGGTGATGACGCCGACGGCCGGGATCAGCAGCGGGAAGACCAGGCCCTTTGCCCCGAACGACTCCTTGCCGAGGATGAGGGCGGCCACGAGGGTGACGGCGTAGGACTCGAACAGGTCCGCAGCCATGCCGGCGCAGTCACCCACGTTGTCGCCGACGTTGTCGGCGATGGTGGCAGCGTTGCGGGGGTCGTCCTCGGGGATGCCCTGCTCGACCTTGCCGACGAGGTCGGCGCCGACGTCAGCCGCCTTGGTGAAGATGCCTCCGCCGACGCGCATGAACATCGCGAGCAGCGCGGCACCGAAGCCGAAGCCTTCGAGCACCTGCGGGGCGTCTTTCTTGAACAGCAGGACGACGATGGCGGCACCGAGCAGCCCGAGGCCGACCGTCAGCATGCCGACCACCCCGCCGGTGCGGAAGGCGATCCGCGTGGCGTACTGCGTACCCGTGGCCTGCGCCGCCGCTGCCACGCGGACGTTGCCCCGCACGGCCAGGCCCATACCGGAATAGCCGACAAAGTAGGAGGCGCCGGCGCCGAGCAGGAAGAATACCGAGCGGCCGATGCGCGCCGAGGTGTCGTCAGCAGGCAGCAGCAGCAGGATCAGGGGAATGGCGATGGCGAACACGGCGAGCGTGCGCCCCTGCCGCCGCAGGTAGGCCTGCGCGCCCTCCTGCACCGCCAAGGCGATCTCCAGCATCCGCGGCGTGCCGGTGTCAGCGGCCAGCACCTCGCGCACCAGGAAGACCGCGACGACGAGAGCGGCGAGCGAGATCGCGGCGATGACGCCGACGATGCCGAGCTGGGAGCCGCTCAGCGAAACGCTGTCGGTCACCCCTGCAGCTACTGGGGACATTCGCCCTCCTGATGGTGTTATTGCGGCCGGTGCGACCCGCACCGGACGGCCGGGTGCCGGCGGGCTCGCCGCACCGACACGTGGTCATGACTGTTCAGGTACCGCTTCGTGCAGGTGACCGCGCGCAGTTCGGGGAATCCGAACAGCGATCAACTCTGTGGCGCATCGTAGCCGCCAGCACCGACAGGACAGGTTACTGGCGTCGCGGCGCCTCCGTTGGCTGCCCGCCCGAGGCGCGACGAGCCGCTTCCCAAGCAGTCAGGATCGAGCAGTCAGGACCGAGCAGTCAGGATGCTCGCGCTCGTCAACTCGGCGGCGTCGTCCGAGTCGTCCAAGTCTTCGTCGTCCGCCCTGGGAAGCAGCCAGCGCATGCTGACGGATGTGCCGGGCGCGTCGTCCCGCAGGGAGATCGTCACGTCGTCGACGAGCCCTTGGATGAGGGCAAGCCCGAGACCGGCCGGTAGGGAGAAGCGTGCGTCGGGCTCGGCGCGCAACTCCCCGACGTGCTTGCCGACGGCATCGGTGGAGGCTGCGATCAGGTCGGTCAGGCTGGCGGGCTCCCCCGCTGCTTGCAGGGGCGGAACCTCCTCTCCCGGGGGGCCAGCGTCCCGGACCTCGACCGTGTAATGCCCGTCTCCGTCGCCCAGCCGGATCACGACGGGCGCCTCGATGGCGTGGTGGCGGTGCACGCTGACCGCCCGCGATGCGGCCTCGCCGACGGCCAGCTTGACCTCATCGAGCAGTCCGGAGGTCAGGCCAAGCCGGCGGCCCATCGCAGCGGCTACGAGGCGCGCCGTGCGGACGTGCACCGGCAGGCTGGCAAACTCCAACTCGACCACGGCCACTGTCGACCTCTCTTGACGCGGGACGGGTTAGCCGGGCGTCAGTCGCCCGCGGACTGCGCCTCCTCGACGGAGCTGTGTATCGGGAAGACCTTGGTCAGCCCGGTGATGCGGAAGATCTTGAGGATGCGCTCCTGGGTGCACACGAGCCGCAGCGAGCCTTCGTGCGCTCGCACTCGCTTCAGGCCACCGACGAGAACGCCGAGGCCGGTGGAGTCGAGGAAGTCGACGCCCTCCATGTCGACGATCAGGTGGTATTTGCCGCTCGAGACCAGGTCGATCAGCTGCTCGCGCAGCTTGGGTGCGGTGTAGACGTCAATCTCGCCGCCCACGGTCACGATCGTTCTCTCGCCCTCGGTTCGGGTACTGAGGGACAGGTCCACGTGCTCCTCCTGGTCGTGTCCGGGCATGCGTCGCACGCCGTAGGCGGGGTCATCGGGGTCAGCGCATGACGCGGCGCGGCAAGACGCGGATACCCGGGGAAGCCGTGGTCAACCCACTCGTGCGCGCGAGGTGAGTGACCGGTCTCACTCGGACACGCCTTGCGCGGAGCGCTGCCCGCCCGCCGGACGCGGCCACCGGCGCCTGCGCGGAAGGCGTCACATCGGGCAGCTGGTTCCTAGAGTGAGAGCCATGAGCCCGGGGCAGCGAGGTGGCGCAAGCGAGCTCGCTGACGCCCCCATTGCCGCAGTGACCCCAGCCGGCTCAGTGACATCAGCGGGCTCAGTGACCCCAGCAGGAACAGCTGGCCAGCCCCCGCCCGCGGACGTGCTGCGCCGGCTGGTGCTCGACCCGCGCCGGGGCGGCTGCCTGACGCACGTCGAGCAGATCGCCGCCCGGCCCGGTGTGCAGGAGGACTGGCCCGACCTGGTTCCCCCGCTGCTGGTCGACCGGCTCCGGCTCGCTGGCATCGACCGCCCCTGGCAGCACCAGGCGAGGACGGCGAGGGCGGCCGCGGCCGGGCGCAGCGTCGTGGTCGCGACGGGTACCGCATCCGGCAAGTCCCTGGGCTACCAGCTGCCGGTGCTCTCGGCGCTGTTGACCGAACCCACGGCACGGGCGCTCTACCTCGCCCCGACCAAGGCGCTCGCGCGTGACCAGCTCGCGAGCGTACGCGGGCTGTCGCTGACGGCGGTGCGGGCCGTCGTCGTCGATGGTGACAGTCCCGCCGACGAGCGGGACTGGGCGCGCCAGCACGCCAACTACCTGCACACCAACCCGGACATGCTGTCGCGCTCGGTGCTGCCGGGCCACAGCAGGTGGGCCTCGTTCCTGCGCGGCCTTCGCTTCGTCGTGGTCGACGAGTGCCACGGCTATCGGGGCGTGTTCGGCTCCCACGTCGCGCAGGTGCTGCGCCGGCTGCGGCGGGTTTGCGCCCGCTACGGGGCATCGCCGGTGTTCATCCTCGCATCGGCGACCGTGGCCGACCCGGGCTCGACGGCGTGCCGGCTCACCGGCCTCGACGTCGATGTCGTCGACACCGACGCCTCGACGCGCGGGGCGGTCACCTTCGGGCTGTACGAGCCGCCGTTGCTCGACTCGTTCGGCGCCCCGACCGCAGGCGGTGACAGGACGCCGCGCCAAGAGGTGCCACCCGTCCGGCGCGCCGCTACGACGGAGACTGCCGAGCTGCTGGCCGACCTCGTCGCCGACGGGGTGCGGACGTTGGCCTTCGTCCGCTCCCGCCGGGGCGCCGAGTCGGTTGCCCTCGCTGCGCGCCGGCGGCTGGTCGACGCGGGCCTGGACGGGCGGGTCGCGGCCTACCGCGGTGGCTACCTCGCGAGCGAGCGCCGGGCGCTGGAGACCGGGCTGCGCCGCGGCGACCTGCTCGGGCTCGCGGCCACCAATGCGCTTGAGCTGGGCATTGACGTGAGCGGCCTCGACGCGGTGCTGCTCGCCGGCTTTCCCGGCACCCTCGCCAGCCTGTGGCAGCAAGCCGGCCGCGCCGGACGCCGCGGTGGCGGCGCGCTCGCGCTCCTGGTGGCGCGCGACGACCCGCTGGACACCTACCTCGTCCACCACCCGCAGGCCGTGTTCGGCCGGCCCGTCGAGGCGGCCGTGCTCGACCCCGACAACCCCTACGTGCTCGCGCCTCACCTGGAGTGCGCGGCAGCCGAGCTCCCCCTGACCGAGGCGGACCTGGAGCTGTTCGGCCCGCTCGCCCGGCAGGTGGTCGACGACCTGGTGCGTCGCGGCCGGCTGCGCAGCCGGCCGGGTGGGTGGTTCTGGACCCGGCGGGAGCGGCCGTCGGTCGACCTTCGTGGCAGTGGCGGGATGCCGGTGTCGGTGGTCGAGGGCTCGACCGGCCGGCTGCTCGGCACCGTCGACGCGGCGGCGAGCCACAGCACCGTGCACGAGGGCGCGCTGTACCTGCACCAGGGTGCGTCCTACGTCGTCGAGGCGCTGGACCTCGAGGCGGCCGTCGCGCTCGTCGAACCCGTCGCGGTCGACTGGACGACGGTGGCGCGCGACGTCACCGACATACGAGTCGTCGAGGTGCTGCGCCGGCGCGAGGTCGGCGACGTGGGGCTCTACTTCGGAACCGTCGACGTCAGCAACCAGGTGGTCTCCTACCTGCGCCGACGGGCGGTCACGGGCGAGGTGCTCGGCGAGATGCCGCTGGACCTGCCGGTGCGCCAGCTGCGAACGCGGGCAGTGTGGTACGCGGTCAGCTCGGCGCTCCTCGCGCGCGCCGGGGTCACCGAGGTCGACGTCCCCGGCGCGAGCCACGCGGCCGAGCACGCGGCAATCGGGCTCCTGCCGCTGTTCGCGACCTGCGACCGGTGGGACATCGGCGGCGTCTCGACCGCCCTGCACCCCGACACCGGCCGCGCCAGCGTGTTCGTCTACGACGGCGCTGCCGGCGGTGCCGGGTTCGCGGAGCGGGGCTTCGAGCGCGCAGCCGCGTGGCTGACGGCGACCCGCGAGGCGGTGGCGGCCTGCGAGTGTGCAGCGGGCTGCCCGTCGTGCGTCCACTCGCCCAAGTGCGGCAACGGCAACGACCCGCTGGACAAGGCCGGGGCCGTCCGCCTGCTGAGCGAGGTCACCGCAGCCCTGGGATGACCAGTCCGGCCGCTGGAGCGGCTGTCGCGGAGCCCCGCGGGCGGTCAAAAAGCGAACCGCTCCTCGTGCAGCTGGTGCGCCGGCAGCCCGGCCTGGTGCAGGGCTTGCCGGACCGCCGCTGACAGGCTGGGTGAGGCGCACAGGTACACGTCGCGGTCGAGCAGGCCCGGGACGCGGCGGTGGAACAGCTCGGGGGTGATCGGCCCGACGTCGTCGCCGACCAGGTACTGCACGCGCGCGCCGCGGCTGGTGGCGAGTCCGTCGAGCTCAGCCCGGAACAGCAGGTCCTGCTGGGTGCGTGCCCGGTAGAGCAGCAGCAGGTCCTGGCCGGGCCCGATCGGGAGGGTCTCGAACAGCGCGCGCATCGGGGTGATCCCGACGCCGCCGGCGACGAGCAGCACGTCGCGCTGGGTGCGCCGCCCGGCGGTCATCGCACCGTACGGGCCTTCGGCGAGCACCCAGGTGCCTGCTTCCAGGTGCTGCAGCCGCCCGCTGCCGTCGCCGAGGGTCTTGACGGTCAGCCGCATGAAGCTGTGGTGCGGTGCGGCGGACAGCGAGAAGGGGTGCGCGGTGAGCCACAGGTCGGGGGTGAGGAACCGCCAGCGGAAAAACTGCCCGGCCTCGGCCTGCAGCTCGTGCAGGTTGCGACCCTCGATGACGATGGACACGACGCCGGGGCCCTCGGGGCGCACGGCGGCGACGCGCATGCGGTGCCGGCTGGCGTTGCGCAGCGGCGTGATGACCCGGTGGACGAGCACCAGCGCGAACACCTGCGTGTAGAGCAGGGCCCACCCCACCTGCAGCACCCGGTGCCCGGCGAGGTCGGGACCGGCCAGTTGGTGCACAAACGACAGAGCCACGCCGAGGTAGACGAGCAGGTGGATCGCGTGCCAGGTCTCGTACGACACCCGCCGGCGTGCGGCCCGCACCGAGAGCACCGCCACGGCCAGGAACGCGGCGGTGCCGATGGTCGCGGAGATCAGCCACGGCAGTCGCAGCACATGCCATACCGCGAGCCAGATGCTCTCCTGCCGGCTGTTGGCCAGGCGACCGTGGCCGCCCAGGCGTGCACGAGCACGAGCCCGACGACGATGCGTCCACCCTGGCTGTGCCAGCGCGAGAGCCGGTCCGCGCCGATCCCGCGCTCGAGTGAGGGGGTGCGCGACATCAGGCCGACGAGGACGACGACGCCGTACCCGGCGAGCATCCCAGCGACGTGCGCGATCACCACCGGCAGCTGCAGCGGCGCCGGTCCGCGGAGCGCGTTGAGGTACGGCCAGACCACCATCGCCAGGGCGCCCAGCCCGATGGCAAGCAGGACGTCGTCGGGCCGCAGCCGCGTCGGTGGCGGGGCCACCCGGTGCTGCGGCGGTTGCCAGGCCTCCGGCGGCCCGGCCTTGAGGGTGGCGGTCATCGTCGACCGTCTCCGCCCAAGCCAGGGCCAGGGTCGACGACGACTGGCGGAGCGACTGCCTGATCGACCGCTGCTGGAACCACCTGCTGGACCGGCACCGAGGGCGCGACCGGCGACACCGCGGGCGCGGTCAGCCCCAGCCAGAGTGCGAGCAGGGCGGCCAGTGCGCCGACGACCCTCGTGCTGCGGTGGCCCCGCTGCGCTCGCGGGAGCATCGGTGCCGGGTCAATCGCGGCAGACATCGTCTCTCCTGAGATCGAGCGAAGCGGCCAGAGCGGTGGTGGCGTTGCGGCGACCGTCCGGGGCGACGAGCAGCGCCTCGTACCCCCGCAGGTCGGTGATGCGGGGCAGCGCCGCCGGCCCCTCGACGAACGCTGCGGTGGCCAACACGTCAGCCCAGGTCAGCGACGGGCCGACGACGGTCGCGCTGAGCAGGTGATCCGCCGCGGGCCGGCCGGTACGGGGGTCGATGATGTGCCGGCCGCGGGCCGCGGTGCCGGAGGTCGCAACGGCCCCGTTCTGCAGCGACACCACGCACAACACCTGGCTCGGGTCGCGTGGGTCTTCCACGGCGACCTGCCAGGGCAGTCCATGGCTGGCGCGGCCCAGCACGTCGCCGCCCGCGTTGATCAGCCAGTCGTGGTCGTCGAGCCGGTCGAGCGCCCGCGCCGCCCGCTCCACCGCCCAGCCCTTGACGAGCCCGGAGGGGTCGAGCCGCCGACGCCCATCCGGTTCCGGCAGCTCGGCGTCGAAGCACCCGCCGGTGAGCGTGCGGGCCTGCACGCACAGGTCGAGCACCTCACGTACCTCGGGGCTGGCCAGCTCGCGCGGCAGTGCGCCGCTGCGCAACAGGCTGATCTCGGAGTTCGCGCGGTAGGTGCTGAAGACCCGGTCGGCACGGCGCAGGTCGGCGTACAGCGCCTGCACCAGCTGGTCGGCCCGGTCACCGCGGGCACCTGGACCGCGGACGGTGACGCTGACCGGCAGGCCCATGACCATCTCCAGCCAGGTGCGGCGGCCTGGGGTGGCGGGGGAGGGTCGCACAGCGTGCTGCACGCTGTGCTGCACGGCGGCGGGCGCGGTCACAGGCCGGCCTGGTTCAGCGCGGACTGCAGCGAGGTGATGTAGCCGTCGCTGGTGACGGTGGCCCCGGACACGCTGTCGATGTTGGCGTTCTGCGCCTGCAGCGTCTCCTGCTTGAGCACGGGCACAGCCTGGTTGTTGATCTCCACGTCGCGGCCGTTGCCGGACGGGACCTGCAGCACGTTCACCGCGGTGACCTTGCCGGCGCTGACGGTGATCTGCACCTGCACCGGACCCCAGCGGGTCTGCGCCGTCTGCCCGGTGACGGTCTTGGTGCTGCTGGTGCTCGAAGCGCTGGGGCTGCTGGGGCTGCTCGAGCTGCTCGAACTGCTCGAGCTGCTTGAACTGCTCTGTGGTGCGGCCGGGGTCGTCGAGGTGCTGCTGCCGGTGGAACCGCCTGTGCCGGCGCTGTCGGCCGCGACGGCCGCCGGCGCCGCGGCGGCAGGGTGGGCGGTGCTGGTGCGGTAACCGAACAGCAGGACGACGGCGGTGACCGTGCTCATCAGGGCGAGAACTATCCGGCGCACGGGAGCTCCTTGGGTTGTCAGAGGGACTACGGGGGTGGCGGGGAAGCGGAGTGGGGCTACCAGGCGAAGCGCTCGGCGTGCAGCCGCTGCTCGGGGACACCGGCGCGGCGGGCGGCGTCGATCGCGGCGTCCATCCAGGCGTCCGGGCCGCAGACGTACACCTCACGCTCGGCGACATCGGGCACGACCGCCCGCAGCGCTGCGGCACCGTCAGCACTGTCAGTGCCGCCAGTGCCGATCCCGGCGGGCGCCCAGGACGCCCCGGCCCGGGGACCAGGTAGCAGGATCGCCCGCAGGCCGCGGCTGCGTGCCAGGTGCTCGAACTCGGCGTGGAACACCGCGTCCTCGGGGGTCCGGACCCGGTGCACGACGACGACGTCGCCCGGCGCCTGGGGCAGCTCGGCGGCCAGTGCGCGCAGCGGGGTGATGCCGATGCCGGCGCCCAGCAGCAGCACCTTGCGGGTGCTGCGCCGCTCAGCGGTGAGCCTGCCGTAGGGGCCCTCGACGAGCACGCGGGTGCCGGGGCGCAGCCGGGCGACCTGCCGACTGTCGTCGCCGAGGTCCTTGACCGTGATCCTCAGTGAGTGAGCGGATGGGGCGGCGGACAGCGAGTAGGGGTGGGCGCGGCTGGCGCCGGGGCTGCCGAGGAAGCGCAGCAGCAGGAACTGCCCGGCGCGGGCCGGCAGCTCGTCCAGGTGACGGCCGGCCAGGTGGACCGACACCACACCCGGCGTCTCGGGGACGACGGCCTGCACGACGAGCCGGTGGCGCAGCGTGCGGTAGGCCGGCAGCCCGAGCCGGAACACGACCACCGCGGCGGCGGTGCATCCCCAGGCGGTCCACCAGTAGGCGGTGGCGAGCGGGTTGGCGAGGAAGTCCGCGCCGGTCCACAGCTGGTGCGGCAGCGCGAGCCCGACGCCCAGGTAGGCGTACAGGTGCAGCAGGTGCCAGGACTCGTAGCGCAGCCGGCGGCGCGCGGCCCGCACGCTCGTCACGACGACGAGCACCAGGCACAGCGTCCCGGCGACGGCGAGCAGCATTCCGGACAGGTTCCAGGTCATGTCCCACAGCTCGCCGAGCAGCCCGGCGTAGCCGCGGCCGTCCGAGCCGGCGTAGCCCAGCCCGATCAGCGCGATGTGGGCGAGCATCAGGTTGAACGAGCCGAAGCCGACCAGGCGGTGTAGCCGGGCGAGCTCGTCCTGTCCCCAGGCCCGCTCGATCGCCGGTACCCGGGCCATGAGCAGCACCTGCACCAGCAGCAGGTCTGAGGCGACCAGCCCGGTCAGCCTGCCGAGTGAGGTCAACGCAGCGGCAGGGCCACCGGCCAGGTCGACCACCCCGTGCGGATAGGCCCACAGCCCGGTCACCAGCAGCAGGCTCACGACCAGTGCGTCCCGGCTCGAGGCCCGCCACCAGCGCGGCGTCGCCCGAAGCAGGTGGCGCCGCGCGGACGGCGCAGTCGGCGCAGTCGGTGCAGCAGGAGGGCTGGGGGCCAGGATGCTCACGGATCTCCTCCTACAGGGGCGTCGACTGGTTTGTTGCCGCTGCACTGACTGTCCGGGTGGTACCTCTGTGTGACGTGGGACCGACCTGCGAGCCCGCTGTGAACTCGGTCCGGGAGAACCGAAAGCGCCGACATGGTGCTGACCCCATCAGGACCTCGTCGTGGACCGGTCGTCAGCGCCGTTGCGACATCGCGCCGGTCAGTGTCTGGCGTTGGGAATTTCAGGGCGCCGGCCCTGCGCGGGCGCGGGCCTGGACGCCCGCGCCGACCCATGGGTGCAACCAGCCACCCACTGGCATCCGCGCCAATACGGTGACGTCGTCGCCGTCGAGGTCGCACTGCAGCAGGGTCGCGGCCTGCGCCTGCGCGACGGCCACGGCTCGGGCGCACGGGTCCTCGGCGCGTTGCAGCGCGGCGGCTCCTGCCAGAGCGGCGAGATCGCCCGCTGTCTCCGCTCGTTGCCGGGCGAGGGCGGCTGTCACGACAGTCACCGCGCCCAACGCGAGCACCAGAACGAAGGCGGCTGCTCCGAGGACGAGGATGCTCGCGGAGCCGACCGACCGGCCCCGGCGGGCCGCCCGGTTCACGGACCACCGGCGTCGGGGCCAGGTTCGGCATCTGCTGCTGCCTCGCCGGACACCAGGTGCGCCGGCAACAGCCAGCCCACGCCCGGCAGCAATCGGGGAGCAGCGCTGACCCTGACGCGGACCAGGATTCCTTCCTGGCTGACCGACACCTGGGCACCGGGTACGGCAGTGGAGGCGCGGGCCGCGGCTGCCGCCGGCGTCTCACCGCGAGCGGCTGCTCGGGCCCCCACTCGTGCCGCGTCGGCGCAGCGGGCGGACAACACCAGCACGCCGAGCACCTGGGCGAGCACGATCACGAGCCCGATCAGGCTGGGGATCGCGACGGCGAGTTCGGCGGTGACCATCCCGCGCTCGCGGCCCACCGCGCGGCGAGCTACCTCGGTCGTGCGTCCTGACTGTCGCACCAGCGCCGCTACATGCCGAGGCTGAGCGCGTGCTGCAGCACCGACGCCAGCATGTCGTGGACCGTGCCGCTGTGCACGACAGCCCACAGCACGGCACCGAAGCCGCACGCGGCGACGGTGCCGACGGCGTACTCCGCGGTGCTCATCCCGTCCTCCCCCTCCAGGCGACAGCCGGTCCGGGACTGCTGAGGCGGAATATCAGCTGACGGCGTGTCTGACGATGTGCCGGTGTGCTGCTGCACGGAAACCTCCAGTAGTTGCTGACGGGCTGGGCACTCCGATCGTCGGATGCGGAGCCTGGTTCGGGCGGGGCTCCCGGGCCGGCTGTGGATGGGGGCCGCTTGTCCACAGGCCGGCCGCACTGCCTCAGCTGGCAATGACGGCGACGAGTCCGGCAACGGTCGGGACAACGGCAAGCAGCATGAAGGCCGGCAGGAAGCACGTCCCGAGCGGCAGGACAGCGAGTACACCGAGGCGCCGGGCGCCGGCAAGGTCGGCCGCTGCGGACTCGGCCCGGAGGTCGTCGGCGAGCAGGGTCAGCTGCTCCGCGAGCTTGGCGCCGGACGCGGCGCTGCGGTGCACCACCTCGGCGAGTCGGGGAAGCGCGGCCGTGTCGTCCGTCGGGCGGCCGAACCGGCGTGGCGGGATCTCGCGAAGCGGGTCAAGTGCGTGGTCGAGGGTCGCACCCAGCAGGAGCGCCCGCCCGGCCGAGGCCAGCAGGCGCCCGAGGTCCTGCCCGCTCGCGTCTCGCTCCGCGAATGCCGTTGCGCCCGATCGCGCCGGGACGGCAGGCGACAGAGCGCCTCCCACCGCCTCAAGCGCGGCTGCCAGTGGGCTGCCGGCGCGGAGCGCCGCAGCGATGAGGTCGGCAGCGAGGGCGGTCGCGAGCGGCCTCGGGGTAACGGGGCGAGCGGTGGCTGATGGTCGGCGCCACCGTGACCTGGCGCGCCCCGCCGGCTCGCGAGCGCTCGCTCGTACGGCAATGCGCCGACGGGAGGCACCGGGTGGCGTTCCTGCCACCACGACAGCGGCCGCGGCTGCACCGGCAACCAGAACCGCCACCACGAGGTAGGAAGGCTCGGAGCTCACGAAGTCACTCGCTCCGGTAGAGCCTCGTGCCTGCCGGCGCCCGCTGCCAGCCGGTCGAGCCAGAGCAGCCCGGCGGCATCCAGCACCACCCCGAGCACCAGGCAGGCGCCGCCGGTACCGGTGCCCAGCAGGAATCGGATGCTCCCGGCCCCGCTGAGGCTGCCGAGCAGGCACCCGGCGGCCGGCAGGGCAGCCAGCAGGCGACCGCTGGATATGGGTCCTGCCAGCGCAGCATCGAGCTCGTGCGCTGCGCCCGCGCGGCTGCTTTCGACCGCCGCCAGGCGTCCGACGAGCTGGGCCAGCGGAGCACCGGTCTGGCTGCTGACGGCACTGACCGCGGTGAGGGCAGCAGATAACGGCGGCACGCGGTCGAACGCCGGGCGGCACTCGGCCAGGGCGGCCGTGGGGTCGCGCCCGCTGTCGAGGTCGGCACGCAGGGCCCGCAGGGCGAGGACCGCCTTCCGGTCGGCCGCTCGGGTGGCCCGCGCCCGGACCTCTCGCCGAGTGAGGCGGCGCAGCGTCAGAGCGACGACGATCGCGGCCAGGCCCACCCCCGGCCGCCCGGCCGCTACCGCCAGCGCCCCGAGCGCGCAGGCAGCGATTCGGAATGATGCACGCGGCAGCCGAAGCCCACGTATCGGCCGTTCCCGCGCCTGACCGTTGGGCCCGACGGCGGCCGTGGTCATCGGCCGCCGGCCCGGGAGCGCCACGGCAAGGCTGGCCGCCAACGCAGCGCATGCGACAGCCGCCCCAAGAGTCGCGACGCCGGTGCTCACAGCGCGCCCGGCGCTTGCTCCAGTGCCGCTGCCAGCGCCGTTGCCAGCTCCGCCGGCGGCTCGACGCCACGCTCCCGCAGTGACTGCAGGAGTGCAGGACCGCCGCAACCGACTACGCCACCAGGAGCCAAGGCGAGGCGGACCTGCAGGTCGGCTCGGCCCGATGTGGATCTAAGAAGGCCAACGGTGGCAACCTCGGCGACCTCGCGCCGTCCACCTCGCCGGCGCAGATGGACCACGGAGTGCAGTCCGGCCGCGGCCAGCGGCTCGATGGCACCGGGCGCCATACCGGCCAGAGCGGCCAGAGCGGCCAGAGCGGCCAGGCGTGCGGGCAGGTCGGCGGCGGAGTTGGCGTGCAGCGTCGTCAGTCCGCCCTCGGACCCGACGTTGAGCGCGGTCAGCAGGTCGACGATCTCCGCCCCGCGTGCCTCGCCGACAATCAGCCGGTCGGGACGCATCCGCAGCGCTTGCCGCACCAGGTCGCGCAGGCTCACCTCACCTGCGCCCTCGACGTTGGCGGTGCGGCACTCGAGCCGGACGACGTGCTCGTGGTGTGTCCGCAGCTCGCATGCATCCTCGGCAACGACCAGCCGCTCCGCAGCCGGGACGAGGTCGAGCAGGGCCCCCAGCAGCGTCGTCTTGCCGGTGCCCGTCCCGCCGGTCACCACGACGGACAGGCGGGCTGCTATCAGGCAGCGCAGCAGTGTCCCGAGCAGCGGGTGCGGCTGGGGGTGACGCACTGGTCGAGCCGGCTGCTGGCCGCCAAGCTCAAGATCGACCACGCCACCGTGGCGCGGGCGTGGAAGCACTACGGCATCCAGCCGTGGCGGTCCCAGACGTTCAAGTTC
>JAABUP010004568.1_pt1 | contig 22369 bp, 22 predicted proteins | sample 5559201 | NCBI WGS metagenome assembly JAABUP01 (sample SAMN10711887, study PRJNA513373) | rock metagenome | isolation source: Antarctica rocks | place: Antarctica | reverse complement strand
CCCTGCCTCAAGAAGCCTCCACCTTTTGATTGAAAGCAAGCGTTCCAAGCTTGCCTGCACATCCACGAAGTCTAGACGCCGTCTGCAGATCAAGTGTTTCAAACCGGCGTCCATTGGGACTGACTTCCAAGCTGCGTTCTTCCGACGTATGTCATCAGCGAAGCGATATATCTCCAGTCCTCCATCTCTGATGCGAACGTTGTGGCGTTGTGGCAAGTCGGCATTCAGGTGTTGAAATTTCAGACAAGCTAGCACAGCGGCAGCTGCATCCGACAGGCTGCATCCCAAGCGTTCCTCAATCGTTTTGATGGTGTTGTTGTTCACTAAATCCTCCCATTCTTGATTCGAACAATTGATAGGCTGCAACTGTATTGTGATGTTTGCATTGTTGATGGTTTTGTTATGTGTGTTATGTATGCTGTGATCATGATTGATAGTGTGCGCGCTGTGATCATTGGTGACTTGCACATTCTGCACAACCGATGAGCTCGAGCTAGGCATGCAAGGTTTTTTCTTAGTTAGATGCGTTTTGATATTTGCCTTCAGCTTGTCCGTATGGAGCTTGCATCTTGGGCAGACAAAGAGATTGTCACTATTCTTGCTTATAGCCTCAGTGTACTTCTTGATCTCCTCGTCATTCATCTTCATGCTGCCTGATCCTTTGGAGTGCATTTCCTCCTTGTATGGTTGGAGACGACATTCTACTTCTATCTCAAACACGTTGTCTTCGTGTCCACGTTTCGGTACAGACCATGTTCTATACATCTTGCTGCTGATCCATCACGTCGGTCACACCATGCGGTCTTCCATGTGAAGGTCTGAAAAGTTTAATATTATTGAATATATAAAAAAATCCGGATTCCGAAACTGCCGAGATTCACAAGCAACTTTGAAAATCTTTGCGAGCTTATTTTGGAAAACCAGAAAAAATTAAATATTTAAATATTTAATAGTTGCAAGATTGGGTTTCTGAACATTTCTAGTTTTCAGTCAAGTGGTCATGTCAGCTCCGCTGTCATCTATCAGCACAATGTCAGCTCGGCAGCTCGGCCGCAGTGTGCTAGCTCAGCTCATTGGCAGATTGTCAGCTCCTCTTAGAATTGCAAGCTCAGCATAAATGCTCAGCTGCAATCCCTTGGCTCAATCGTAACCTGTCAGCTCAACCTCAAACTGTCATGGATCTGCAGGTTTGTGCACCAGATTTGGCGACAGCCTCACCATCAGCAGTTGCAGGGTGCGCTGATAAGTTTTGCAAGGTGCCATATGTCCCTATAGGTGGCCAAGCACATAGATGTGTAGGAGAGGTTTGGGTGTGCTGCTGCTGCTGCCATGGCATCATGTTTGAAGCTACATCTGAGGCCTGATTATCTGCAAGGTTATCTACAATGAGTCTTGGTCTAGGCGGCCCCATCGTGATCCATTTGCAGGACAGCAGCTTGTAAAACGAATGCACCGTGAGAAACCGAGCCAAAGCACGGCGCTCAGATGTGCAGAAAAGCAATGCAAGCACATCTGAGTACTTGAGGATTGGAATTTGCTGCATATGGTGGTTGCTGACCGAGACATGATGTCCACAAAACATCATCAATTGGTGAGGAAATAGCTGTGCACCCCTAAACCCTAAACCATGTATGCTGTGCAGCTCTTCAGTCACTGCTGGATTTGGTGATACAGACCTTGTGACTGTTGCGGACTGGAACCACAACGTATGAGCCCATTTCCAATGCAGCCATCAGATGCGCATCAATGCAAGCACAATTGTACTGGCATTCGCTGGACAGGGTGGCTGTTGAATGAGACACCGTCTACATTATCAGTTGATGATTACAGTGTCTGCTCAATCATGATCTGTTAGCTCCGCTGCAGTCTGTCAGCTCAATTGCAATGTGTCAGCTCAGCTGCCATCTGTAAGCTCAGCTGCAATGTGTCAGCTCAGCTGCCACTTGTCAACTCAGCTGTCGGCAGCTACTTGTTAGCTCAGTTTTGAATATGTCAGCTCAGCTGACAGCTTGTAGCTCAGCTGCAATCGGTCTCCTCACTTGTAATCTGTCGGCTTGGCTTGCAGTTTGTCAGCAACTAAATTGTGTTTGATCAGCTACGATTTGTCGATTCGGCTGCTGTCTCTTGCATTTTCCAAGGTGAGTATGTATTAATTGCTCTCTTTTCTTGGCAAATCGCTTATAGATTGCGCATTGGGAAAACCAAAGGAGGTATGCCAATCAGACGTTATATTTTAGCTTGCGGGCTTCACTCTTATGATCTTCAGTCAAATGCCTGAATCACTGAGCCATTGAATGTCAAGTCAGCAAGACACTGGGCAATCAATGCCTAGTCTCCCAAACTGGAAAATGATATCCAGGTGACAGCAGACAAATCTATGACAGCCAAGAGACAGCCAGGGAAACAGCCAGGGTGAAAGCCAGGTTATAGCAGCGTGACAGCAGCGATACCAGCCAACTGAGGTTCCCACATGTTCCCAACAAGCAAGCTTGTGACTGAGGGACTCAAACTTTGACTCTTTTGTCCCTCAGTGCGACGCTACATGCATATAAAGAAACGAATCTTAACAGCCATCATGCTGTTGCATGTGCCGCTGCTGACCCGTCGATATTAGCTAACCGGACCTCGTGCCAGCTCATGAGTTGCTTTCATTGTGTGCTGTCAGTTCAGCAGTAGCGGCTGGGAGTCGCCGCTATCAGCGTTGGCTTCTGTAGGCCCAGCAACAAATACTCATGTCGATGAGACGCTCTTCCAATGCTATTGACATGTTGAGGTGTCTGAAGAGCGACTGTAATTAAGGACCCAAATCTTTGCCAAACACGTTGTAGCTCAATCTTCCATGCAAGCAAAGCCTAGACATACGTGTTGCCCACATAACCACATTGTCTGAGTGAATCTCTCTGCAAAATCGATCAAGGAAGCACAGCAGCAAATGGGGATGGATGCAGTCCACGACTACAATTTCATCTTCTGTGGTCCCACAAAAGTCGGCAAGTCCACACTGATCAATGCAATCCGTGGCGTGAAGCCCAACGACAAAGATGCCGCGCAAGTCGGGATCGGTGAGGTCACACAGGACGTTCGTTGTTATGAGTACCTTGGACTTCCACGTGTCAAGCTATATGATGCACCAGGCGCTGGTACGAGATCACACCCAACTGCCACCTACTTCATGGACAAGAATTTGTATGCGTTCGACTGCATCTTTTTGATGTATGATGGCAGCTTTCTCGATTGTTGTAGGCACATCCTTGAAGAGGCACACAAATGGGGAAAGCCTGTGGCATTCTTGCGTACCAAAGCCGATAGGCTGTTGGACGACGTCATGTACAACAGTGGCGTTGACGACGAGCAACTCGCTAAGCAACAACTGCATGCGCAAGTGCAAAACGCCTTTCAACAGCAGGTTGTGGCCTATCACGGCCCTCACCACTTGTTCTTGATATCGGCCCGACACCTGCGCTCGGCAGGTTTTGATGAAGTCGCTTTCTTTGAGTACATCCGGCAGGCCGCCGCCAGCCGACACTCTACATGACGGCACTAGCATGTGATGAGTGGCGTGCCAACTGTCAGCAGGCGGAGGCTGCAGAATGCTGCTTTTCAAGAGCTTTGCGCATGAGCTTTGCAGATTCGTTGTACAACAACTCAAGTTGCTACTTGGTGTGGCGAAAATTGGAACTAAATCATTCCTTAAGAAACCATTTTACGTGATTTGAAGCAATGATTGCTAGGTTAGTCATGTAATGGTAGAATGCGCCGCAATGGCACAGATAATAAAACGCTTTGCATAGGATGATCAAGGCAAGCGTAATCAGCGGCATACAACTCTGCTCACATCTATTACAAGCTGTCCAAAGGTGTTCCAAGAAAACTCTAAAGCCGAGCCATTGCTTGCATGGCTGATTGATGACAACAAGACACCCTCGCTAGCCATGAAAGTACTGGTCTTCGGATGTTTCGATTTGATTCCAAAGGAGCAATCTGCAACAGTCACACTGCCGTAACGAGTTTCTATAATAGTACAGAATGTATGCAGATAATGTTCCTTGATGCATGATTTGATCACGGTATGATTTGTCTCTGCTTGCTTGAATCTGTCCGACCAGCTCAATAGAATGAACTAATTAAGATGTGAGCAACAAAGCAATTCCTGATTTTATTATCTTCCATCTGTCATTTCATTCAAACATAGTTGTCACATAGTTGGCACAAGTAATCGGCCTAAAAGGCTGGCAGAAGCTTGTAAAATCCCGGTCTGGGGGGTGTCTGGAGCGGTCTGGAAACCGTAAGCCTCAAGTTCAGATGACCGTAGATACGACCGTAACCTTATCAGCCCAAATGCCAAATGTGGGGAATTTGTGCCACAGTTTGGGCTGACATAGGATTCTGGACAAAGTGGCTTATTTGGATTTTTCTGAATGACGGTTTTACCGATCGTACTAGGGATACGTGCAGGAGTATCCGTAGCAGTATCGCCAAACGAAGCTGTGACGCTGGATCAACCTCTGTGCTCTGTTTGCTCCTAAGCAAATCGTCGTTGTACGAGAGGTCGGTTCCGACGTGCTGTACTCTATCACTCAGGCTGTCAGCAACCCTTCACTGGTGAGATCTTGGCCCTCGTCCCTTGCTCCTTGTCCCTATGTCTTTGACGTTGCATCGAACCAAACATACGTTCTGGCACAAGCTGTGGGTGGCTGAATACTTTCTGAGCGCTGACTGTAGCTTTCAGGCTGACGTGGAAATGGAACAGATCAGAAGCTTTCTGCAGCAGGACATTGAGACAGTAGCTCAGAAGATTGCTGCTGCAAGACAGGAGGGCCAAAGCGAAGAGTCAGTACGTCCGCTGTACGATCAGGCCCAGTACTATGCCGAAAAATTGCGCAAGTTTGAGCAGCCAGCTGTGACTAGCCATGAAGGTATGTTATGCCCGCTGGTCTAGACTTGTTTTCTTGCAGAGGAGAAGTTTGGAAATGTACAGACAGTCGAGGCTAACGACTACTGAACACACGGTCATAAAGCAGTCTCTGCTGTTCAGCATGACGAGATTACGTCACTGCCGATCCCAGACCATGGATTACTTGTGTTTGCAGGGAGGTCAGAGCGGCTTGTAGCTGAAGTGAGGGACGATGGTGCAGCAGCTTTGGGCAGAGCCTGCAGAGGTAAGTCTTAGCCGTGTTATGCATGGCAAGCATGCAAGAAAAAGAGTGTTACAATTGACTTCTTGGTTGTCTGCAGAGTTCAAGGCAGAGTGGCAACGACTTTGGAGCCGTCCTAGCACCTATGCTTACAGCAAGTGCTCCTAACCGCAGGTGTTGGGCTCAAGCATCGCTGCCTGGCTCTTCTAGTGGTGGCTATTCAAGTTGTGGGCGCTATCAGCAAAAGTATATCAGAAGCGTATAAAATCAAGTCAGAGAAGGATGGCCACCCTGTACACATCACCAGACTGTCCTATGTTTCGCTTGTACTGGACTGTTGCAGCTCTCTGGTTTTGATCATTTCGCCTGTATATCTTCTTGCAGTTGTGGCCGAAACACCTCCAGCTATAGACTTCCTAGAAATTCTTGCAGTGTCAGGCAAGATGGTCCTTGCAGCTTGTGTGGATGCTAGCACCAAAATCGCAAAGGCATTTACATGGTGCAAAGATTACATTGCTGGCTGTTGATGTGATTTGGTCATCAAACCTGGATAGCATGGTGTAAGATATCTGTAAACTCTGCAAACAGGTGTAAGTCTGCTGTAGATGGTGAAGGGTGGGATGCAAGTCTTTGAATCATAGTTGCATTAGGACCAGTTACCAGGCGGTGCTTGTGGTATCTGGCGTGTAACAGCCGAAGATGATCCCCAAGCCTGGAAGTGAGGTCGCAGCTCGTTTCTAATCAAAAGTAGTCCTGCGAGCATCAATCAAGCACCTCTGATGCATCAATTGATCCAGTTGTTACGCTCGATCACATTGTACTCAGTTCATTGTCTGTCCTGCAAAGGTAAAAACAGCACAATACTCGCAAACTTTAATGATGCAACACTCTAGCGCTGCTTGAGTCATGGCAAATCAGGCGTGCTGATCACTGCAACTTCTGTTGCTTCAGCAGAGTGCTGTTCCACCTTTGTGACCATCCAGCCCCCATGGATGGTGAACTTGTCCGCAGACAAGCTGACCACCCTCAGGTAACTGATGCGCCGGTGAGCTAAGCGCAGACTGCAGAGGCCTTCGGCCTTGCATGTGCACTGCACCACCATCTCCTCTTGCACTGGCTGCTGCACCAAGATAGCCAGAGCTGGCTGATTGGGATAGAAATACACCTGCTGTTGCAAGGAATGCAATCCAGCAAACCCAACGGACCGTAACCCAACAGACACCGCGTACATCTCCGAAACTATCCATACCTATCGAAGCACCTGAGGGCAAACGACTAGCGCTCTTGGTTTGCGTCTTTGCCAACCTCTTTACAATGGAGAAAAAGGAAAAGAGATAATGCTACACAGACGATGGGTCTGATCATATGTGCCAGGACAACAATGTCCTGACAGAGTACTGATGTCAAATTGAATGAGCATTAGCACATTTGTCTGCTGTCATAGCCATGTACTGCTCAACATGTTGCGTCGGGCGGTGCCCACGCAAAGCAGATGACCTCCAAGGAATGGTCTTAAGGATATGAATAGGCCTTCAAACAACATTGTACGTTGCATATATCCACGAAGCACAGTTACCACAATGATGCTTGTGCTATTGCTGCAGTGGCAAAGTCCCCAGCCAACAAGTGGTCAGCAAAGGATATGATGGCTACATCAGCAGAGGTTGTGATGGCTACATCAGCAGAGGTTGTGATGGCTACATCAGCAGAGGTTGTGATGGCTACATCAGCAGAGGTTGTGATGGCTGCATCAGCAGAGGTTGTGATGGCTGCATCAGCAGAGGTTGTGATGGCTACATCAGCAGAGACGGCAGCTATCTTGATAAGCTTGCCAATCTGCCACAGATTTGTTTTACCAGTATAAGGTTCCAGTCTGTGCTTTACTCCATCTGATAACAGCTTCCCCTGCCACCATACAATTTGATTTGTTCTCCCAACTAGTTCCCAGTCAATCAATAGCCAGGAATTGGTCGCCCTGATCACATTGTCAAGGCGGACATCGCGGTGCACAAAGCCATACTCATGGATGTGCTTCAGGGTTGTCAAGAGGCAGGAGACAAGGCTGCGCAGTTGTGCTGTGCCAGTGATGCGAACAAGGGCACCCACTGGCTCCAGTCTGAGTTTTACAGAGCAGCTCTTACTTCTGCAAAGTGCTTTCCTTTGTTTTAACATAGGGTGTTTCAGCTTCAATTGCTCACCATTCACCTGCACAAGTCTCGCCTGAGGATTCAATTTATGCATTGTGAATGTCCATGGCAATTTTTAGAGATGTCACGCACTATGCAAAAGTAGTAGTAGAGTAGTAGTCGGGAGGCATATCAAAGCAGAGCAGGTAGTAGATCCAAGAAGAATAACGCCAGGGGCCGCGGAAGAAGAGTCCTTGGCTGAATCAAAGCTGCCCCCTTACGTAACACGAAATACGGCTTTGTATCCCTTTATACAACACGCCATCGTTTCCGCTGGCAACGCGCAGGATAGGCCTGATCACGACAGTCCAGCTGATGATCATTCAGGTCAAAGGTGACCCAGCTGTCCACTGTTGCTTTGAAACTGAGTAACCCAGGGAAGACGCTGTCACAGAACTGTGTCCACATCTCTGGCCATTTGCTCTGGATCAGCTCTGCTTTGGCAAGCTGTCTGCCTTGCACATACAAGTACTCCCAAAGGAAGGCCCTGCCAGCTACTCCGACTGCATAGCCTGCTGCTACCATGATGGTTGCTACTTCTGCGCTCTTGAACTTGTATGACCCTCTCAAAGCTGTTGCGTCTTTGGTGTGCTTGCTGAGGCATTCCATGTTCTCTTCCGTTACTGCAACAAAAGGCACTCTGGTCAGGAACTGAGCAATGAGCAAGAATGCACTCGGTGCAGCACATCAGCAAACTGGATTTCTTACCGCCCAGCAAGTTTAGCAGCGCAATGAAGGAGTCTCTGATCAAGTTGGTCTTCTTGCCCCTCTTCTGATGTGCAATGCCAAGCCCATCCTTTCCCAGGGCGTTGGCAATGATGTCGATCAGATCCTTGGTGGACACTCTCCTGAAGGGCTTTGATCGCATCTCTAGTGGATCTGTCTCCAGCAGTTCTGATGCAGACAGCAGAGGTGCCATCCTGTACTTGACCTTGTCCACCATCTTTGCCTTGTGCACATGCTCTGACACCGTCTCCATCACCGGCACTGTAGACGTGCATCACAGATGTGACCATGTTTAAAGCATGCACAACCAGTGTAAAATAGCAGGTAGCACTATCAGAAGCAAGCCCACCTGTGCACTGAGAAAGGAGCTCTTCGTACTGTGCCCCTTGACGCTGCTTGGCATCCAAAGCAGTCTTGAGAGCAAGCCCAAACCAAGGACAGGCAAGACAAGGTTTCAGGGTGCGCATGACTCAGTGCGCCATGTCTGCTGTCTTGTTGACCTTGTGGTGACCCCTGTCCCCAAGGTGCAACAGGCGCACAGGGCCGAACAGAGGAGTGACTGGCAGATTTGCCTCGCTGTAGCTGATGTGGACCCTGTTCATCTTGCATATCTGGCCTGATCTGGCCAGGCTCTGACCCATGATGCCACAGAAAGCCAGCAGCAAGGCACACTTGGCTGCAGAGCGGCTCATGGCATAGGTGTAAAGGAGCTGAAGCTGTTCTGGACTCAAGCTGTGCCTTTCCTGCCTGACCGTCCTGCCATCAGTGTCTGCTGCTTGTGCAATAGAATGATCGTGCACCAGCTGAGACACCTCGTACTTGGCAACTTCGCTGTTTCTCAAGTCAAAGCCCTGCAGATAACCATGAAACCTAGCCAGTGTAGCTATATGCTTGCGTGCTCTGTGCCAGATCTCCACTATTGACCTGCAGCTGGCTTTCTTGGCTGCTAGCCAGGTCATATAGTCATCATACATCTGCAGGCTGTCAATGGCCCTGGTATCACCAAAGGTCTCTTGACACCCGTGCTGCAGTAAGCAGGTCCAGTGTAAGAAAGGGTATGCTATCAATGTCAAGACCATGGGCTCAAGGAGAACAGCAAGGCTGCAGCAAGCGATAAGTCACACCAGCAAATTTAACCCTTGCTGGACATGTATCCAGGTGCTTACCTCATAGTCATTCAATGCAACACTGGCATTGGCATTGAGGTCCCCTGACCTAAGCTTCTGGAACTGCAGGTGGAATTTACGCTGGTGTGCATCCCTCTCTGCATCGGTGCTAGTGCCGTAGTCTTTCCACAGATCGATGTTCATGCAGGCCTGTCTGAGTAGCTTGGTCCTGTGCTGCAGCTCTGTGGGCAGACTGCAGACAGACACAAGGTGTCACTGGTGATGCAGCTATCATGCAGACGGGAGTACACACCCACAGCACCGCACCTGTGGATGTTTATTGGATCAAACAAGAAGCTGGTATCTGCCGTTGGGTTGCTGTATTGCTTCTGTCTGGGAAGAGTGCAGGCAGGCAGTTAGAGGGTGTCGGTGATGTCACTTGTCAATGCAGCAGCCAAGGGATCTGGTGACATACCTAGAAGTGGCAAACTTCAGGTGAGTGTCTGCTGCTGTGATATCTGGCTGAACAAAGCCATCAATCGACGGAAATGGCAGAGCGACCTTGACGCTATTGCGCCTGCGAGGTTTCGGACGTTCCACTGGAACACGCCATACAGGTGGTACGGCGGCTGACCTGCCCTCGCCGTCCATTATCATGGCTATCAAGAACTCCACGTTGCGCAGGTTCTTTTCCTTGGCTGGTGGCACAAATCGTTCTCCTGTTTTGTTCTTCTTGTCAACCATGGCTGCCAGATCTTGCAAAGTATCGATGAGCTGCCCTGTTGACATCCGATCTTCGCGCTCCTTAACCGTGTAAGAGCTGGGACGCAGACTGCGTAGGTACACTGCACGAGCCGCGTCTTCGTCAGACGCCCCGACTGGCCGCGTATAGGGCAGCACATGGTTGTAGATCGTGCGGCGCATGCCGTCAAAGCGTAGACTCGAATGACCGGGAGCAGTTGCAAGGACGACCACAAGATCACTTGCGCTCGTATGGACAGATAAAAAGTGACGGAAGAACTGACAGGGAAGAAGGAAGAGCGTGAGGATAGCCTCGGAAATTTCCGGCCGGGGTCTGTCGCTGTTCGAATTTCGCACTCCCGTAATACGAGACACCGTTACAGTTACACGAGACCCGGCCTTTCAGCCTGTAAAATGCTTCTTCATCTTCTTCTCAAATATTAGCAAACAGGCCTTCATAGCAGTCAAGCCGTTAGCAACAGCATCCGAACCTGAGGTTACAAACTTATATGTTGCCGATATATAGGCTGCCGATATATAGGCTGCCAACCAATATCTTATTGAGAAGGTCAGGGGATCCTGTTCACTCTGCTCAGCATTTCATCCGACAGTATGATCTACTAAGTGCAAGCAGGTGTGCAAGAATTCTTCAGAGAAAAACATAGATAACAAACCTACAGTTGGATGAAGTTTGACACATTTTCTGACCCTTCCACAAGCATTCCCACCTGATTCCCATATCCACTGTCTCTAATGACAATGGACATGCCAGGTACCTTCCAGAATTACCCCCATGAACTGTTCAAGAAACGTTCAAACCTACCTGCAGTCGAGGAATAACGTTCACAAGCTCATTAATATGAGGATCCACCTTCCCATAACACACACTTCACTGAGTGTTCTTGACATTGTGTTAAACATTTTCGTCACTTCATCCGAAACAACTCTTCACACTCACCTCTCCCCTCCTAATTCTTGTGAAAACCAAAATGCCAGCTGCAGTAAGCGTGCCGCTTTCAGCTTGGCTGTCACCTGTCCGCTCAGCTGCACGCAATAAGCTCGATCTCAAAAGCGCAGCTGCAGTGTAATAAGCTCCGCTGCAAATTGTCAGCCTGGCTGCAACTTGTCGGCTCGGCAGCAAAATGTCAGGGCAGCTGCAACTCTAAAACTCAGCTCAACTGCAGACTGTCAGTTTGGCTGCAACAGTTCTAACCAAGTGCGCCTTGTCAGCTCAGCTGCACACGTTCAGAACGGCTGCAAACTCTAAGCTCTGCATTGAAATGTACCAGTCCAGCTGTGTTTTGTCAGCTCATTGGCAATTTGTCTGCTCTCTTGTATTCTGTCACACAATGTTGCTCAGCTGTATTTTACTTTTCTTACAGTCAGTCTGGGAAACTGCACTGTTGGGGCCGGTACCAAGTGCAGTGATGTCGCTGCTTTGATGCAGGAACAGCCGACAAGCTATTGGAGTTCAGGTCATAACGTTGCTCAGCATATGGACCATTTCAAGCTGGTAATAATGGCAGCGGCATTGTTCGCTTCCGATGGGTTCGTGTCACTTGCATCGCATTGCAGCTGAGCTGCGTGTTACGCCCAAGGCATAGTCATGGGTGTGTGTATAGCCTCTGGCAAGCCTGAACAGCATACTACATGCAAAGATGTATTCCTTGTAGCCATAAATCACAACAGAGCGCATGCTGTCACTGTGCATTGCATTTCTAGCATGACACGCGGTTGTCCAAGCAACCACATGCATAGCCAGCCTGAGCAATATCATGATTGTGCAAGGTGTATCAACCTGAGCAGTAGTATGCTTTTGCAAGGTGTATCAACCATCCCATGATGGACGAGCAGAAATATCCACTTCAGCAGTATGCAAGGGTGGGAAGTAGCCATCACAAAGCCTCAAGCCCTGGGCCGGTCTTGCCAGCTTGGTTGTAGCCTGTCAGCTTGGCTGCATGCGTTAAGCTTACAGCTGCGGTAGATTGACCAACAGGGTTGCCCTTGGCCATAGTGCCAGGGTCACTCAAAAGGCAGCTTTGCCCCTTGACAGTACGCCCTGTGATTCCATTGGGTACTGCTGGTCGACACCAGTTGGATTGATACCTAACACAGATGAGACAGTATGTCAAACAGTTGCAGCTGCTGTCGCCACACTCTGTTCAAAGAAGACAATCAATCCTGCGCAATTGTGCTTGCCCAAAATACATGTCCTCCAACAAACCTAAGCTTTTGTGTCCTTCCATCCTTGCCGTTGGCATGCACACCTTGTGTCTGTACAGGCAAGTGGCAAAATTGTGAGCTGCTATGACTTGTGTTTATTCTCCACAATACTTTGAGGTCATGACTGATAGCAACAGCACCACACAACAATGCATGTAATGCTGTTTGGACATATCATGCATATGTACACAAAGTGAATCTAGCCAAGGCCTGATCCTTTCCACACTTGTGTCTATGTTGCTGCTTTACCCCAATAAGGCATTGTAGTCACACCAAGCTAACAGTGTGATCAGGTCATGGGATCTGAGAATACACAACTATTCAAACTTAACACTTAAAAAACTCTGATTGTCAAAAATATATTGCAGAGAATTTTCAAAGTTGCTTGGCGATTGAGAAACTTTGGAAATTCTGAAAAATTAAAATATTTATAAATATTGAAACATTTGTTTCACATCCATTTGGTGTTTGCAACCTGGTGGGTCCACACAAACCTGTATAGAGCATGGTCTCCGTCGAAGGTGGACACGAAGACAAGTGTTTGCGATCTCATTACAATGTGCTTGCAAATCGTGTGTGGAGGGCATGGCGTTCAAAGGATCAGGCGGCGTGAAGATGGAATGAGGAGGCCTAGATGTACACTGGAGCTCTAAACAAGAACACTGACGTCTGTTTGTCTAACCAAGATGCAAGGTCCACACAGGCAAGCTGAAGTCAGACATCCCAATATGTCTAATAAGAAAGCACCCTTGCATGCGGAGCTCAAGCTCATCGGTTGTGCACCATAAATAGTGCAAGTCACCAATGATCACTACATGCACACTAGCAAAAAGGTCATAGTATACACAATCATCAACAATGCAAACATCACCACACAGGTGCAATTTATCAACAACTGCATCACAGCAGTTGAGAAGCGCTTGGGATGCGCCTATTGGATGCAGCTGCTCTTTAGCTAGCTTGTCCAAAGTTCAACACCTCAATGTCACAACACCACAATGTATGCATCCTGCAGACTGCAGGCATTTGTGCATCAATAGTGGGACATGGCAATAGTCAATAGGTCCTGCTGAATGCTGCAGAGAATGGTGCTGACACTGATGTCGGGACTGCTGCCCTCAGGGAGGGACTGCTGCTGAGTTTTATGCTGGAACTGGTGCCCTCAGGGAGGGACTGTTGCTGCAATTGTTGATGGTAGTGCTGCTGGGACTGCTGATGGGACTGCTGATGAGGCTGTCGCTGGGAGTGTTGATGGTGGTATTGCTGAGACTGCTGCCCTCGGGGAGGAACTGTTGTTGGGAGTGTTGATGGTAGTATTGCTGGGACTGCTAATGGGATTCTGCTGTAAGATTTGCTAAGGCTGTTGCTGGAAACTGTTGCCCTTGGGGAGGAACTGCTATTGACACTGCTGCTTATACTGCTAAGACATCTGCGGAGACTGTTGCTGGGACTGCTGCTGAAGGTGCTGCTGATATTGCTGGTATACTGCTGATGAGTGTTGTAGAAATGGGTGTCTTATTGCCTCTCTTTTAGAAATCAGTACTGCTGAGTGATGCTTGGACTGCTGTTGTGACTGTTGCTGGAAATGCTACCCTCGGGGACGGACAGTTGCTGAAAACTGTTGCTGAAAGTGCTGCCCTCGGGGAGGGACTGCTGGTGAATCTCTTGCTGATACTGCTGCTGGGACAGCCCCCATCATCAGTCTCATTGATCTCCAGATTTCTGTTTCAGACCTGCTCCCTCATATCACCCTTCTTCTTACATTCCTGTCTAGAATTCCACACTATTACATGTCGATCTTGAAAACCTGTTACGAGCGCATCAACTCTGGGTTTAATCCACATAACCTCACAGGCTTACTGCAAGAGTTTTAGGTTGATCCTGGAGGCCTTTCTCAAGCTCATCAACTCCCTCATAGCTCTCACATCCTTTCCAGATTGATCTGGGTATAGTCACATGACACAAATCTTTAATTCTAAAAGTGTTAGGGTGATCATGAATGCCTGTTACAAGCTCATCAACTTTTCACAGCTCTCGCTTTCTTTCCACACTTCAGATGTACCTATCAAGTCTTGCATGTCAGCTCGGCTGCACATAGCAGATCGGCTGCATGCCAACTTGGCTGCACCTAGTAGACCTTGCATGTCAGCTCGGCTGCACCTACCAAACACTGCATGTCAGCTAGGCTGCATATATCAATCATGGCAACAACACATGTCACACCACAAAGCCTGGATGGGTTCTCTCTCGATGTTCCTGTTCTGTGTGGTAAGTCAGCTGGGTTGCAATTGTCCAATTTTGTGTGCCAGCTTGGCTGCACCTAGCAACCCCCGCATGGCACCCAGGTGACACTTTTGTGCTCAGATGTGCCAGGGCATCTGCAATCGCCTGGATGGCAATGCTTCAAGATATTGGTCAAGCAATTTGCAGAAGAGAATTGTAAAATTCAGCTTAGATGCAGCCAAACAACTTGTTCCTGGCCGAATTGTGAGCATTAACATGACTAAAAGGACTTGGGGTCAGATATGTCATAGGCAGCTCAGCTGACATGATCGCAGCTCAGATGAGACTTGAAAGCAGTCACAACAATGAGCATAGCTCGGCCTGCCGTATGCAGTACGCAAATGTCAGCTTAGCTAGCATTTGTTTTGCACCATTTGTCACCCAACTCAGGATCTTTTCAGCTGTCTGAGTGTGCATACGGCACTAGACTGGTGATGCATATCACAGACAGCAGATGATGGAATGCATGCCAGCTGGGCTGCACCTAGCAGATCTTGCATGTCAGCTTAGTTGCTCCTAGCAGATCGTGCATGTCAACTCGGCTGCCCGTATCAAACACTGCATGTCAGCACAGGTGAGCTAAGCAACTGCGTGAATGCAAACAGATTGTGTTACAAAACACAAGATAGCAGACATATTGCAGGTGAGCTGGTGAGCTACAGCTGGAGTGACAAATTGCAGAGCGGAAAGGTTGCAGCGGAGGCAACAGTGTGCAGCTGTGCTGAGTAACTGCGGACAAGCCGACACAATGCTGGATGAAACTTGCAGCGGGGTTGCATGTGTGCAGCCAAGTTGACAGCCTGTCTCTTATTTGTTTAGCGCAATCGTAACCTGTCAGCCTGTCTCTTCATTGTCAGCTCCCGCTGAAATCAGTCAGTGCAGATGCAGTTCAGCTAGAGATATGTCAGCTCATATCTGCTACATCCGATAAGCATTGCAGAAGGTTGCTGGTGCGGTTCTCTGCAACACAAGTGATACCACTGACATTTGAGCGAGCAAAACCAAGCCTAATTGACAATATATCATTCAAAAAAAGGGTATAGAGCAGCGTCCATAGATGTCTGGCTACAGGATGCCAAAGTCAAAAGGAGCACTTCAAGTTGCATGCCTGGTTGCAGCACAAGTGTGCTGACAGAATAAGGCTGGACTGACACATCACAGAGGAGCTGATTGTGTGCTGAGCTGACAGACTGCGCTCGAGCATACTGTGTGCAGCCAAGCTGACTGTCTACATTTAAGGTGAGCTGATAAAGTGCAGCCAGAGCCAAAAGGCTGCAGCTGAGCTGACACTTTGCAGACATGGAACAGATTGCGTTTCAGCTTATGGTCATAGCGAAGCTAATGTAGTGATATTGATCAGTATATTAATACTGATATACTGTTCAGTATATAAGTACTGATCAGTATATATATACTGATTAATATAATCGCCGCATCAACCTTCTGCAATGCTTATCTTGTTGTAGTAGATGTGAGTTGGCACATCTGTAACAGGATCTAACACTTACACCAAAGAGCAGACATTGTGATGTTTCACGAACACAAGGTCTCGGTCAACAGTCACAGGCTTTGTGCATGAGACCATATGCAGCAACTGTGAGTACATCAAGCTCCCGGAGTGCTCACATTGCTCAATGCAAATTGGAGTGCTGTAGTGGTGTTGTAAACTGCCCTATGACCCTCAGATTTGCCATTGCAGCAAAATTGGCCACAACGCATTTGCACAAACTAGGAAGGCTTCTTTGGAATACTGCTGACCAGACACAAACAACCTTTTCCAGGCCATGCTAGTGCTGGCACATCAGACTTTCAGCTTGCCAGCTTGCTAGCACACATTTGTATGGCCATTCATGCATGTTCCAACAGTTCTCCAAGCTTTGTGCTCAAAAACCGTCACTGATGTTGATTGAACGGGAAGGTCAGTCATGGCATCCATTGTTCAGTCAGATAAGTCTCAAAGGCTTGTTTGGCTCGCGCGCAAAGGTCACTCATTACATGGCTTGGATCCATTGGGACGAGTTCCCAGCCTTGTTCTCGGCATCCATTGCACCTGAATGGCTCGATTGTCAAGCATGCATCACCAGGCTGGCACGTCTGGATCATCACCTGCTTTTTGGTGTCCCACTCATGTCTGTTTATGACAACCGCAGCTTGGAATCCAGAGTGTGCATACGCAATCAAGATTATGTTGTCGTTCACCACATCGGCGGCCTTGAAATAAGCTGAGGAGCTCATAAGCACCTTACATACCTGTAAGATAATAACTTGTGAATGCGACAAGGAATGCTTGGCATTGACGCAATAACATGCCTCCGTTCTACAGCAGAACAACTCACTCTGAAATGACTATCCGAACAAATGCTCATCCTACTATTGTTGAGTAGCCCATTGCATCAGCATCTACAAGTGATAGAAGCTGCCTTGCACGCTGTTGAACTAAGACCTTGCAAGCACTGAGTTGAGTGTTCATGTCCAAAGCTCCAGCCGAGGGTTGTTGACAAGAACGAATGCATGCCTGCAGATGACTGCTTGCCTTCACCTGCATGACAATGCCATATGTGACAACACTATGTTGCTCTCAACACTGGTCAGTCTGCACCACAAGGCAGCAGCATGGACAACAATGTATGGTATTGAACATCAAGCAATATCACACTACAGCAGAAGGCAGAACAGCAGCACAATCACTGTGCATCAATGAAGAGCATGAAAGCATCACGCAGCAAATCAGTGGATATGTCAGCATTCAACAAAGGCTATCTTACCTGATGCGGCGTTTCTTTGTTGGGCTAGGGACCTTTGGCTGTGCACTTTCAATGAAATCGTCAAAGCGTAGCTCCAATACCATCAGCAAGGCAGCCTTCCAAGACTGCACAATCTTCTGGTAGTACACAAACTTGCGCGACTGACCCATCCTCCATTACACTACTCTCCTTGAAGTGGTGTAGGACATTGCTGGCGATACAACATTCCTCCCGCATTGAGCTATGCATGACACCAGCACCATCAGCGTTGCAAGTAAAATCCAAAAAGGTGTACTTTGATGAGCGTTCGATGGGGTCCTGCTGCCTGTTGAAGCAATACACAGCGTCTGCAATGACTAACTTCAGGACAGGCAAACTGCCCATGTCAGGACTAGCAAATGTTTGTAAGTTACTACGAGAATTCAGCTCTAGAAAACAGGGTTTGGGGGGCAGCTTGCGCAGATGGTAGGCTTGTGAAATATTCAATGCAGTCACATGTCCTAACCTAATCAGCACTGTGCGTGGCTGCAAAACACCTTGCTGTTGCATTCGTTCCAAAATTGAGATAACAATGCTCAAGTTCTGGTGACCAACCTCTTCCAGGTCCGCGTCATGCGTGTTGTTTTACATGTCACTTTCCCTAACATGAATCCTCAAAACTAGCTTCTTGTGCTTGGTTCGACGTTCACTTGAAGCAACTAGCAAAGGGTATAGCTTATTCAGGACTGCTTCACATTCTGCTTCTTTAAAAGCAGCCTCTGGCCCACGAAAATCTGTTCCAATGACAAACGGTTTTGACAAATTATCTGTGATGGCATCCCAAGGCAAAGGATCCTCCAAGCACAAGCCACTAGCCAAGAAGTGAATGTCAAGCCCATACAGAAAGCGCAATTTGACACTGATGAGCTCTTCAAGTACATTCAATTGCTTGCAGTTGACAGCTCAGTTGACGTCCCGCAGCTGGTAAGACAAATAGCGCTGTGCTTGGGCTGGGCACATATGCTATGGTTGCAGTGCACATCAGTCACAAGGTCTATCTGTATCACCAGATCGAAGAGCTGGGCTGCGCAGCATATTTCAGCTAATGACACAGAATGTCTGTGTCAGCAGCTACCATACACAGCAAGTGTCTCCAACGTGTGACGCAGTGAGGTTTTGCATATCTGTCCACATTGGTCACAAGGCTTGTGTGTCAAGTTAGAGATGACGCAGAGTTCAGTGAGCTATGGGGCAAAAAATTCACAACAGTACAGAGTAAAGGTTCTTGTCACAAGCCTGAAAATCAAACATAACAGCTTTCTCAAATAATAACACAGAATTTAATCAAATTTCGCCATCACCAGCTGATGATGTTTTATGAGCATATTCACTTGTGCTTGCATTGCTGTTATGCACTTGGATCTCTGTACTGCGACTAAGGTTCGTTATGTAGTTAGTATACATATGCTGCTGTGGTTCCAGTGCACATCAGTCACAGTGTGCTATATATGTGTCTGTGTGGACCCACCAAGTTGGAAACACCAAATTTATGTGAAACAAATGTTCTGGTGTTTATGAATTATTGATTCCAAGGTTTCTCAATCCGCAATCAACTTTGAAAAATTTAGCAATGTTTTTCAGACAGTCAGAATTTTTTATCAATGATTGTAATAGTTGTGTGTTCTCAGATCCCATGGCCTGATCATGCTATCAGCTTGGTGTGACTACAATGTCTTATTGGGGTAAACAGCAACACAAGTGTGGTCAGGATCAGGTCTTGGCTAGATTTGCTTTGTGCACATATGCATGACATATCAAAACAGCATTATATGCACTGTCATGTGGTGATGTTGCTATCAGTCATGACCTCGAAGTATTGTTCAGAACGACCATAAGTCACAGCCGCTCGCTATTGTGCCGCTTGCCTTGACAGACACGAGATGTGCCTGCCAACGGCAAGGATGGAAAGACACAACAGCATAGGATCGTTTGAACACATGTTTTCTGGGCAAGCGCTACAGCAGGATTGTCTTCTTTGAAACAGAGTGTGGCAACAGCAGCTGCAACTCATTGACATACTGTCTCATCCTTGCTAGGTTCCTATCCGACTGGTGTCACCGGCAGTCGCCTGTTGGAATCACAGGGCTTACTTTAAGGGGGGCACAGCTGCCTCTTGAGTGACCCAACTTTATATTTGCACAAGCTAGTCACAAATGCAGATGCAGCTGCAGCTACAGCAGACGGCAGCTACAGCTGACGGCAGGTAGCAACTGCAACTGCGTTGAGATCGTCCTTGTGGTCGTCATGACACGCCTGCTTTGCAGAACAGGCCGTTCCTCTTCCTGGCATTCGAATTCGAACGCAGTCAAGATTCGGCAGCAGCACGCGTTCTGTTGCGTTCTTCGCAGTCTGGACACTGTGCATCATGACACTATGCGCAGTCATGAATGCCGGCACGTCATATTCAAACACATCTGGACTGGCCAGTCTGTACCTAGCACCGGGCATGAGCCTAGACATACTTGAGACGGTCTTCCACAACGCTGATGTTCACCTGCAATCTGACTTTCTGATGTACTTGAGTAACACTGGAGGTCCAGCTGAGGCTGATCTGGCCAACTTCGCGTCCCTTGGAAAAGCACACTTATACAAGGGACATGAGAGTTATGACAAGAACTATAGGTTGCAGATTCTATGCAAGCATCACAGATGTGACAAGCGCATGTCAGAGCGCCATGTTCTGCACATCACAGAGGCAGACAAGCTCCAGATCTTTCTGAAGTTCCTGCATTCACATCCAGCGCGGCCAAACCAGGAGGAGCCCTTGATGATCACAGATACGCGGCATGTCTTTGCAAAGGCAAACAAAACATTGCTACTGGAGGTTAATATGGCTGAGTTTCCGTATCAGGCAACTACCCAGATCTTTGAGTTTGTAGTCAGCGAGATCAGCAAGGCGTTCTTACGTCGATACAACAGGCCAGAATACCGATTCACCCAGTCCATATACCATGCAGAGACCTGGCACGAAGGAAAGTATGGCTTCATAGTAATTGGGTAAGCTGACTCCATGGCTTGGCTGATGATTTTGTAAAAGTAGCAAGGGAACAACGGTGTCTTGAGGCACTGAGAGAAAGCTGACATTTTGTGGCAATGATTGTAGTAAGGCAGAAGTGCCAGTTGTTGACTTGAAGGCAGAGCTCCAAGATGCTGTGAATGACAGATGCAACACAGTCAACAATGAGATTGGAGGATATAAAGAGGAAGCGTTGTGTCAGAAAATGGCCAAGGATTAGAGAAGCAACGGCTTGAGCATAGTCCAAACAGAGAACAAAGTCACTCAGTCGTAACAGTCAGCCTTCAGCATTGTCACAATGCAAGGTTACAGCTTGCATCGTTTTGCTACATTTGATGACTATCATGATGTGCTTTGGGCTCGCAATTTTCTTGGACTTTTGTATTTCTAGATCACACACTGCAGCAAAAGCAAGATCTGCTGCTGTAGCTTGCATAATGACTACACCTTGTAGGGGCGTTTCACTTTTTCAATAAAGAATAGCAAACTCAATCTTTTGACCAACAGCTTGATACCTAGATCAACAGCCAATATGAAGTTCACGCAGCTTACGACTACTTTTTTTGCCCAAATCTCTATAGTTTTTAGGTGAACACGTACTGAACATGTCAAAGCACATTGCTCACTTGCCACAGTGTGCTTCCTTTGCCTGCACAAAAGCAATTGTGCCTGCACTTGCAATTTGCTGTGTGTCATGTGCATCAGCAACCTCATCTGGCATAGCAATGCCAGTCTGGGTGTCAGCTCATGCTCATATGTTTCTTCTGTGCTTGCTTGTGTAGAACGGCCAGCAGCTTTGTCTGCCATTGGATTACTGTGAAGGGCTTGCTAGTCGAAGAAACTTCTCTGCTGCTTTTCGCTGCTGCAGATGATTGTCTTGATGTCCTACTGGCCACACCCACCTCACGCAGTCTGTGCGAGCACCTGTCCTGCAACATGTGCATCAAGCTGCCTGTTTCATGACCATCTGCATCAAAACTGTCAGCTTAGCTGCAACAGTCAGCTCAGTTGCACCAAACAGTCAGCTCAGTTGCACCAAACAGTCAGCTCAGTTGCAACAAACTGTCAGCTTAGTTGCAAACTATCAGCTCGGTGGTTGACTATATCATTTACTACACTTCAATTGGTAAAGTACAAGCATTTCACAATGTGCACAAGCTGTTGAACCCATGATGTTATGGCCATCATCATCAAAAGCTCGGTTATGGTAAGCAGTCAAGTCAGCTGCACAAAATGCAAGTCATTTCTATTACGCAATGCTCTGGCAGACGGGTAACAGCGGCATTGAGATGTTTCAGCCAGATGCTGCATCATTGCTGGCTGTCTTACCAGGTTTAAGCCTATTCTCAAGATTGGAGTTTCAATGTACAGAAGCATTTCAAGCCTCGATATATTAGCAACAATGCATGCTGCTGCTGCAATGCATGACAGCTGAGGAAAAAGACAGATGTCTATTTTATGCCTAACCTGAACAGAGGGGATTCAACCAACACCATGTATGCTGACATGTACACATAGTGCAGGGGCGCTTTCGTGCAGTCTGTGTGCAAAATTGACACGCTGAAACTTGCAAGACAGAAGTGGCTAAGTGGCTCAAGTGTGACAGCTGCAAAATCGGCTGGGTATTGCAGCCACAAAGCACATCTGTCTGGCGCTTTGTAATGTCATTAGGCAAATCACAAAGCGGCCGTGTCTGCAAGCTTGCCCGCAAGCCAAAGTGCATGATGGTGGAGGTCAAGAAGATGAGACAGCTAGTCAGGGCTGTGCAAAGTCTTACCTCACACAATAAAGTAGGCACAAGCCCTCCACAGGCAAATAGTGCAGGAAATCAGAGGACAAGCAGAGGTTGTAGACATTGTTTGAACCCTGTTGTTGGCAAGCAAGGATGCAATGAGGCCAGGGCCTGCAGGGTAATGAAGCTGTTAGAGAATATGGGCGGCCGGGTGGGTGACTTCTTATCCCTGCCAAAACGTAGCACTCATCCTCCTCCGGCAACAAACATGGACTTTGTGCCAGGGTCTCAGCAGTCAATCAAAACCCCCGACAGGACCACCTAGCCTGTGGTTTAAGCGTCTGCCTTCAAAAAGCAGGCGGTTGGCGGTTCAAATCCCGGTTTTTCGGAACTTGGTTTATGAGCTGACGGCGGGTCAAGTAGGTACAGGCTCTGCCT
>JAABUP010004567.1_pt1 | contig 22376 bp, 3 predicted proteins | sample 5559201 | NCBI WGS metagenome assembly JAABUP01 (sample SAMN10711887, study PRJNA513373) | rock metagenome | isolation source: Antarctica rocks | place: Antarctica | reverse complement strand
CTAATTAGTTAGTTTAAAGCTAGCCTAGGAGGTCTATTATATTATTATTATTACTAGAGTCGCCCTCTATTAGGAGCTTATTATTATCTATTAATAATATGGCGGCCCTCTTATTAAATACTATATACATTAATTAAGTAATATATTATCCCTTAATATCTTATACGCGGTAGATACTCTTACTATTATAGCTAAGGAAGTAGTATTTAATAGCCTTATTATCTAGTTTCTTCTTATTTAGTAATATATTAAATAAGTAGTAATAATATCTAAATAGCTTTAGATATATTAATTAAGGTTTATAACTATACTATTTCTTAAAGGGAGACTTCCTATCCTTACTAGTAGGTATAAGGTTCTTAATATAATTAATATAGTAGATAGCCTTACCCTAGAACTCTTATAGTAGTCTAGCGTTAATAAGAACTATTCTAACTTTACTAAATAGTATCTAGTTCTTCTATTTAGTAATCCTATTTAAATAAGGGTTATAGGGAGCTGACGGGGTAATAAATATCCTATATTCCTAGAAGATTTATTAATATTTACGGCCCTAGACTAGTTTATTATCGCTTTAAATAAAAGCCGTTTTATACCCCTAGTTATTCTAATATTTTATATGGAACTCGAGTTTTTATAGTAACTCCGCCCGACTAGTTATATAATCTATTTAGGTAAATCCTATTACTTTATATATAAATACTATTATATTAATATACTACTTAAGGGTAGTTATATAGCTTACTAATACTAGGTTAATATACTAGTATTAGCTAGGGATAGTAACTCTAGGTATTAGTAACTATAAGGGTATTTAAGTAATTTTCCCTAATATATAACTCTTATATAATTCCTATTTCTCGTACTTTTATAAGTAATTAGCGGCCTTATAATTAATATTAGTAGTACGTATTATAGCCTTATAGCCTTTATACTAATATATCTATATCTCTTATATTATTAGATCTAAGACGTATTATTCTTAGCTAGAACTATTAATTTAAGGCGGAATACCCTTATCTAATTAATCTATATAATATCTAGCTAGTATATATAGTTATATAAGAAGGCTTATAATACCTCCTTACCTTATTTATTATAGAATATATTCTTCCCTCTACTACTAGTATATATATAGCCTTATAGGTCTAGCTATATAATAGATAGGAGGTTATATTTAATATTTAGTATATAATAAATATTAGTTAGTAAGAATTCGCTAACCTTATTATTAATAATTACTAGGATTTATACTATTCTAATCCCTTTAACTATCACTAGTTTACCCCTAGTTAATTCTGATATAATATAGTTCTAGAGTAGTAAATAGTTAGTAAACTTAGATTAGTCCTAGAAGATATACTCTTAATCCCCTAAGTTAATAATAATCTTATAGGACTTATTATTCTATTATAAGCTATACTTAAAGTAAGTAGTATAAGATTTATCCTATTTTTATTTATCTAGGTTTTATTTACTTTATTAATAACTAGGACCTCTACCTTAATACTATTATTTATTCTATACCTCTAACTCTTTCTTTATTTTAGGAATAAATCCTTCTAGTCCTAGCTTTAGATTAATATACTAGTAGTCTTTTATATTATACTAGTAGTTATAGAACGTATATTTATTATTATTATTACTCTAGCTCTTATTACTAGGCTTATTTTAATATTAGCCTTATTTTAGCTATTTACTAAAATTACTAGCGTATACTTTAGATTCTTTAGTCTTTAAAGGTATAAACCTATTAACTAATAATATAGTAATATACTTAAAATCTTATAACTTACCCCTAGATTAAGTAATCTTAGTAAGGGTATAAACTACTTCCTTTATCTTATCTAATAGGCCCCTCTTATACCGCTATCTAGAAATCTATTTCTAGCGGACTCCTTATTTATAGAAGCTTATTTATATACTCCTTAAATTTAGTAAGGTAGGCGTAAAGGTCTTTAAATCAATCTAAGTAAAGCTTATATAAGGTAAAGTATATTACTTTCTTAGTAGTATAGGAATCTATCTTATATAATAACTTTAATTTAGCCTATATTTCTTTTACTATTATTAGAGTTTTAATTATACTATAAGTTAATAGTAATATAGTAAGATAAATAGTAGTAAGTACTCGCTCCTCTAAATTAATATACTTTTCCTATTTATCCTTATCTACCTCCTTAATAGGTAGTTTTACTCCTTTAATAGTAGGTAAGTTAAAGTTAGTTAGTAGTTTATATTTTAATCTAATAACCTTAAATATACTATTAACTATAAGTAATATATATATAATAATTTCTTATAGTTTATAATTCTTAGTACCTTTTAGCTTCTAAATTTTATAATAGTTAGATATAATAGTACCTATTATAAATAGTTCTAGGAATATTTCTTCTAGAGTAACCCTAAGTCTTAGTAAAAAGCTTACTATATAATTTATATAATTCCTAGGTTATATAGAACCTAGGCTTATAACCTATTAAATAGTATAATATTAATAAGTTATTTATATATAATTTATATATAGTATAATAGTATTATAATAACTAATAGATAGATATAGCTATATAGAATAGAATAACTATTACAAGAAATCTCTACTAGTCTACTAAGACCCCCTAACTAGTCCTAATTAGTAACTACTAAGGTTAACCTAGCCTGAATTCTAATAATAAGTATATAGAATAAATACTAAGTAGCTATATTTTATAATACTAACTTAAAATAACTATAAGCTACTATTAGTAACTTATATAACTAATATTAGGGAGCGAGGCTAGGAGCTACTAATATAATGTATTATAGCTATAGTAGGGTCTAGTCTATATATAAGATGAAAGATAAAGAAGATAGAAAGGTAAAAGGGGGACTATAAGAGAGAACTCTATAGCTAAGGCCTTAAGCTAGATCTAACCTAGGTTTATTAAACCTAGGTTAGGTTTATTAAACCTTATTACTTTATAACTCTAGATCTATACTATAATAATAGCTCCCCCTCTAAAGGCTAAGCTCCTACGAAGAGTCATTACTATAGATAAGGAACCTAAGGGAGGTAAGGTAATAGTAAGGCTAGGACTAGGTAATAAAATATTAAATGAGGCTAGGCGAAGCGAGGACTAGGTAATATATAAAATATTAAATAAGGCTAGGTAAAGTAAGGGCTAGGTAATATACTAAAATATTAAATAAGGCTAGGCGAAGTAAGGACTAGGTAATATACTAAAATATTAAATAAGGTAAGATAAGATAAAGACTTAGTAATATACTAAAATATTAGACGAGATGAGGTAGTAATAAGACTAGAACTAAGTAAGAGCTAAGATATAACTAGATAATATACTAAAATATTAGACTAAGTAAGGACTAGATAAGACTAGATATCCTTATATTAGTAATTAGGAATCTTATAAGGTAGAATATAAGGACCTGCGGTAGTAGGGTATAAGGCGTAGTATTTATTAAGAGCTTATTAATAATTATTAAGGAGGTAAAAGGGTTCTTATATAGGGAAATAACCTTCTTAATCTATATAATACTTAAGAAGTAGAGGGGTATAATATTAATTAGTCTTAGAGTTTATAATAGTATTAATATACTAAGCGCGTTTACTATTCTTAGTAATTATAAGTTTATAAGGTTTTAGGCGTTATCTAGGAAGGGGGTTAGTAGCCGTATAACTTAAAAGACTAGCGTAGAAGATAGGGTAAACTTTTATAGACTTAGGAAGTTCTAGCTTAATAACTAAAGGGTTCTTTTTAAATACGCGTTTAACTAGAAAAGGGCCTATATTATAATTATCTAATTTTATAATAGGCTAGGTAGTATTTAAGTTTTTAGTATTTAGCTAGACTTAGTCTCTAATAAGATATCTAGGGTAGGGGTAGTAAGAATAGTTAGAGCTAGTTTTATAGATTACTTAAGTAATTAATATTTTATTATATAAGTAGTTTATAAGATCTTCTATCTTCTTAGTAAAGTTCTTAATACTAATTAACTTAACGCGGGCTTAGGCTATTATATTAATAAGTAGGGGCTCTAGTAGTTTAAATCCTAGATAAGGGTTTTAACTAGAATTAGTAAGGAACGGTAAGGTAAGGGTAGTTATAGAAGGGGCGTTATTAGTTAAGAACTTAGTACTAGGGATCTATTTAGCCTAGTCATCTTATATATAATTTATAAATACTTAAAGCTAGTATTTTATAACTATATTAGGTCGTTTAATCTAACTATCTATTTAAAGATAATAGGTAGTAGAGAGTTTAGCGTTAATCTTTAGTATTTAATAGAGGTAATTCTAGATATTAGAGGTAAATTATATTCCTTAATTAGAAATAAAGGACTTAGGTAAGCTATAAAGCTTCTATATATAAGTATAGAAAGTATAAGTAGCTTCTTCTACTTTTATAGTAGTAGTAGGTACTAGGTATCTTATTTTAGTAAGGTGGTTAATACAACTAGGACATATTAGTATATTATACTTATAAAGGTACTTAGTAAAAGGGGTCTTATATAATCTATAGAAATATTACGCTATTAGCGTTTAAGAATTAGAAGGGGTCTTAACTAGCCTTATAAGCGCTATTAAGAGAGCTTAGCTCGGGAGTATATATAATAGTTATATATAAAATATTAAATATACTTATAGATATTAGGCTACTAGTATACTTAATTAATAAATTTATAATATTTAACTCTTCTAGGGTATCTACTAGTAGTACTATTATAAGTAAGTTAAATAATCTAAAGGTAAAGACTGTTTAAATTAGGTACGTACTTCTAGTTATAGAAATATAATAAGTTATTCCTCTCCTTATATTTTATAAGAGGGATTTAATTATAATACTAAACTCCGCTACGTAGAGCTTTAAGGACTTAGAGGGTAAATTTATCTTTAACCTTAACTTATTCTTATAAAGTCTAGGTAGGAACGTTAGCGGGGTTATTATTAATATTAGGAACTTTATAGTCTAGCTAAGATTCTAGGTCTTTAAGCTTTAATTCTTTAGTTTCTATATTTATAGGAGCTAGGGTAATAGGATTTTCTAGGGGGACTAAGGCTAGGTAGAGCTAGATAGGGTCTAGGTTAATAGTTTTATACTATTAATTTATAGTTCTAGGTTTAGGGTTAAAGGTTACTTTAATTCTAGGGTCTAGGATATTAGTTTTTAGTATAGTTTAGTGCTAATAAACATAATATAAATCTTATATATCCCCCTCCTTTAAGAGATTACCTAATTAATAAGTTAGGGTATCTAGTTTACCGCTAGCCTTACTAGGACGGTAGGTAATATAGTAGTTAAAATAAGATAGGAACTTACTCTAATAAGCTTAGTAACGACTTAATTACTTAGTTAATATAAAATACTCTAGGTTCTTATAACTTATAATAATATTAATTAGATAGGTAGAGCTTTTAAGCTCTAGACGCTATTCTTTAAATACTTAAATAATAGTTATAAGTTCTTTATTATAAATTTTATAATTATACTTAGCGGGACTATACTTCTTTAAGAAGTAAGTAATAGGATAGAGTATACCTTTAATATTATACTAGGATAGGATTCCTCTAGATATATAATTTAAGGTATTAGTTTTAATTATAATCTTAAGATCTAGATTATAATAATAAAGGATTATATTAGAGGTAAAGGCCTACTTTAAGGCCTTAAACGCGGCTTAATATTTAGGGGACTACTTAAAGGTAATATCCTTCTTAGTTAGGTAAGTTAGCGGGGTAGCTAGTTTATTATAGCTATAAATAAATCTTTTATAGAAATTAGTAAACCCTAAGAAGCTTTAAATATCCTTAAGGTTAATAAGGCTAGGCTACTTAATAATAGTATCTACCTTAGTAGGGTCTATCTTAATACCCTTTATAGTAATAATTAGTCCTGAGTATAGGACTTTAGTAATATTAAACGTATATTTAATAATATCTACTTATAAACTAGCCTCTTAAAGCTTTTATAAGACTCTTTTAATATAGATCTTATACTCTACTTTATAATTATTATAAATTAGGATATTATTAAGGTACGTAGTATAGAAATTATCTAGATATTCTTAGAAGGTATTATTAATATAGTTCTAGAAAGAAGTAGGTCTATTATATAGATTAAAGGGTATAACTAGATATTTAAATAGTTTAAACTAAGTTTAAAATATAATTAAGGCTTTATTACCTTCTTAGATTCTTAGTCTATTAAAGGTAGTAATAATATTTAGCTTAGTAAAGACTTTAGCTTAGCTAAGATAATTAAAGGTTTCTATAATTAATAATAAAGGGTAATAGTTCTTAATAGTAATAGTATTTAGGCCTCTATAGTTTATATAAAAACAGAGGCCTCCCCTAGGTTTCTTAATAAATAGGATAGGGGCCGCGGCTTCTAAGTAGCTAGCTTAGATAAATCCTTTACTAAGATTTTTATCTAGATATTAATAAAGTTCTAAACTTTCATTATAACTTATTTTATATAGAGTAGTAGCTAGGGGTTTAATACCTTCTTTAAGGTGAATAGTATAATTATTAGCTCTGTATTTAGGTAAGGTATTAGCTTCCTTCTTAGAAAAAATGTCTAGCTATTCTTAGTAGACTTAGGGTATAATAGTAGTAGGGTTAATATTCTTACTTTATTAATAAGCTTTAAGATCTTCTTATATAATAAAAGCGGCTAAATAAAGTTCTTTATTTATTTAGTAGAGGGCGAGATAATAATCCTAATTATAAGAATAAGACGGGGTATCCTAGGGGTAAGATAAGGCTTTTTAGCTTAAGATAAGGGCTAGATTAGGACTTAGAATAAATAAGGACTAGGGTAAGGTTAAAGATAAGAAACTAAGGAAAGTATTAAGCTCTTTAAGGTTAAGATTAAAGACTTTAGAATCCTTAAGGCATATAATATAATTAAAACTATAAGCTCCTAACTTAGTAATATTAAGTTATATAAGAGGTTATTATTATTTAGCTTACTAAGTATACCTCTTAGTAGAGGTATAATAAGATAAAGGACTTCAGTACTTAATCTTTAGTTAGTATCCATTCTAAATAGTATAGAGGATATAACTAGGGGTTTCTTCTTTAAGATTAAGTTAATAAGAACTAGGTTATTCCTTTTAAATAGGCTAGGTACTAGGTTACTTCTTATAAGCGGGTTACTCCTTATAAGTAGATAGGGTACTAGGTTACTCCTAGTAAGTAGGTTATTCTTTATAAATAGGCTAGATACTAGGTTACTTCTTATAAGCGGGTTATTCCTTTTAAATAGGCTAAGTACTAGGTTTTTAAAATAAGGTTAACTAACTAAGACTTAGTAAGTATTCTAGATCTTAGAGCTCCTATATAAGTTAGGAGTCTTTAGGGGATAGAAACTCCTCTTCTTCTTAAGTAGTATTAGAGACCTTAATAGGGGTTTAATAATAATAAGCTAGGTAGAAGGGTAAAGATATAATAAGAGTATTAGAGCTAAAATTAGTATTAATAATATAACGGCGTAGCTAGGGGAGGCTTATAATTATAGGGTATTAGTTAAGACTTATAATATATAAAAATAGTCTCTTAATATAGCCTCTTAAGGCTATAATAGTTTTAGTTATATAGGTAATATTACTAGTTAAAGTAGATTAACTATTAAACCCTCTAAGTTAATATAAATAGGTTAATAGGTATATAAGAAGGTTATAAGACTACGTAAAGGATTTATTAATAAAAGTATAAGCGGAGGCTCTACTATTAATTAAAGTAAGAGTAGGGATTCTAGATTAAGCTTAGTGTAATATATAGGAAATAATTATATAACTATCCTTAAAGGTCGGATCTAATTTAAATAACTTTAAGGCTAATCTAGCTAAGAATTGTTTATATAATTAAAGAGGATGGGAGAAGGAAGATACTAGAAGATAATAGGAAATATAAAGAGGTCCCTAAGCGCGACTTTACTTAGGAACTAGGTATTTTCTAGAATAGGTATACTACTATTAATACTAGTAGTATTATCTAGGTTAATAATATAAAGTAAGGTAGTTTTCTTATTAGGGTATTCCTTAGTAGTTTTACCTAGGTATTAGAGTTTATAATAGTAGTATAATTTCTATTTATTATAAATATCTTTAACTCTAGGGGTAGCTAAACACCTACCTTAAATAGAGGTTATAATAGAACTTAAATTTATAGGATCTCCGGTATTTATAACTACTATAGGAGTAATAGTAGTAAGGGGAATAATAGCGGTAGTTTAAGGGTTTATAAAGGTATAGCTAGATAAGATAGGGTTTCTAGGCTTAGATAGGGGGGCGGTAGTAGCTAAGGTATAAGGCTAGTAATATCTTAATTACTAGAGCTCCTTATTAGTTTTAATAAAGGCCTAGATATATTCTTAAAAGGTAGAAGGATATCTACCTTAGTTAATTTACTAAGTAAAGGCGGCTAATTAAGTAGTATAATTAATATTATACTTTAAGTAATTAATTAATAAAGTATCTTTTATACTAGAATAGTCTTTCTTCTAGTAGAAGAATTAATAATACTTTATAAATATATTAAATCCTTATTTAAGGGTATTATAAAGATATATATAAGTATCTTTAGCTTTAAAGGGGTTTTTATAATAGTAGTAAAGGGTTAATCTATATTTAATAAAGGAGGTAATAGTATAGATACTATCTTATTAATAGGGTATTATAAGGTTAGAAGACTTCTTCCTAATAGTTAGATAGGACTTTATATACGCGATCTTTATAGTATTAATAGGGTATTAATTATAATTAATATTTATATATTATATAAGAGACTACTCCTAAGTATCTAGCTTATCTTAGTCTCTATTATATAACTTAATATCTAGAAGCTTTTTAGATAAGTAAGGGAGGGGGGAGGCCGGTATTAATATAATAGGTAGTTCAATTATAAGAGTAGGGGCTACTAGAAGAGGGTAATTTTATATAGTTTAAGTTATAATTAAGGCTATTATAGATAGAGTCTAAGGGTTAAAGGTAGTATAACCTAGTATAGGTAAGGGAGGAGGGGCCGTTAATATATATAATAAGGTAGATAGGGTTTTATTAACTACTTATAAAGTATTATTCTAAGCTTATAACTTATTAAATTATTATTAGGCGGTAGCTAGATTACTAGCTACTTATTAGGTAAACTTATTAGCTTCTAATAAGATTTCTAGGATAAGTTTAAGATACTCTATTAAGCTAAGGTAAAGGTTATATCTAGGGAAGGAGGTAATAGGACTAGGTCTTAACGCGATAGAAGTATTATAGGAGTTATAATTCTTTTATAATATTAGGGAGTAAGGCTAGGAGCTATTAATATAATATATTATAGCTATAGTAGGGTCTAGTCTATATATAAGATAAAAGACAAAGAAGATAGAAAGGTAAAAGGGGGACTATAAGAGAGAACTCTATAGCTAAGGCCCTAAGCTAGATCTAACCTAGGTTTATTAAACCTAGGTTAGGTTTATTAAACCTTATTACTTTACGACTCTAGATCTACACCGTGACAACTAACTTTAATAGGGTAGGTTAGAGATTATTAGGTAAAATTATAGATTTCCTATTCTATCTTAGCCTTATTTTATAGTCTAGGTAATATATAGTTTATAAAGTACTTTAGTACTATTTATATTAGATAAGCTATTAAAAAATTCTATTAAAGTAGAAATAAAAAAAGTCTTTTATAGTAGACTTAATAACTTCTTTTTAATAACCTAGAAATACTATTATTTATTTATATACTTTAGAACTATATCCTTAGTAGTATTATAAGCTACTACCTAATATATAAGACTACTAGTAGAACTAGGATATAGTAAGTTATCTAGAGCTATTTATAATTATAAAGACTATTATTATATAAAGTATTAAAATTAGTAGTTATATCTAAGAAGTATCTTATAGTTCTTACTAGAACTTCTAGAGTAGTAGCTAAGGCTATTTATCTATACTATTATAATATAATATAAGATGCTATTTAGTATTTTAATATCTATATTATAACTTTAGTACCTAGTTATATAGATAAAGTTAAAGATTATTATAAACTATTACTAGATCTCTTACTAAGTAGTCCTATTTAATATACTTAATAAAAAGATATATATTATCTACTATTAGATTAGATAAAAGAATAACTTTAATTTTACTTTATAAAATATATAAAATATATAAAATATATAAAGTATTAAGTAATTCTTATTAAGTTAAAAGAGAAAAGGGGGTAGGAGAAGAGGGTTATAAAGATACTAGTAGAGGAGAAATAGTCCTAGGTAAAGGGAGCCTTCTAGGTAGTAGTAGAAGGGATACTAGGCTAGTAGCTAAGACCCTAGAGGTAAGTAAATTATAAGGGGAGATAACTTTACCCCTAAGGAGATTAAGAGGGAAGTTAAAGAGAAGTAGAAAGAGAGGTAGTTAGAATATTAAGAGGGTATCCCTAGCTATATAAGGATAGTAGTATAAAGGGAAGAGATTTTAAAGATAATAGTTAATCTTTATATAAGGCTATTTAAGGCTAAAAGCTTAGTAGGAATTTAATTATATATAAAGAAGATAGGACTACGCGCCTTCTTATATAAAAGAAGGGTACTTAGAATTAATAATACTAATTATAAATATAAATAAAGGAACTAGGATAGCTAGTAATAAGATCTACTTATACGCGGTACTAGCTATAAACCTATTACTTATTAATAGAGCTAAGAGGTCTTTAGTCTAAACGTAGTTAGAATAAAACTAAGATATTATATAATAGTAGAGCTCCTTATATAGAGCTTTTATACGCGTAGCGAGCGCGCCCTTAATATATATAATAATACCTACCTTAGTTCCTACTAGTAGTATTAGCTCTACGTATAAGAGACTCTAGGTTAAGAGATAGAAGGTATTATACTAAGTAGAAAAGTTAGAATAATAGGTTAAAGCTACCCCCCCTAGCTAGGAGGATTATAACTACGCGTAGGAGTAGGAGTAGTAACCTTATAATTATAGGTATAATTAGCGGGATTTTAATATAATCTACTTTCTCTTATAAGTAGATTATTATATAGCCTAGTACTAGGAAATAGTAATATAAAGGTAGTAATAAAGTATATTTATACCCCTTTAATAACTATAATAGCTCCCTCCTATATATTATAAAAAAGATATATAGTAGTTCTTAATAGGAGTATTATAAGCCCTCTATTAGGCTAGTAATAGTAGCGACTTATATATTATAGGTTTAAGAGAAAAGGATACCTTAATACTAGATAGTATAAGAGAGGAGTAGCTAGGGTAGTAGTAGAATAGTAGGAGGGCTAGGGGTACTTATTAATATTAGTTAAACTATATAAGGAACGGTAAAAGGGTAATTAAGGGAGTATAGACCTTTTAAGAGTAGAGAAAGGGGCGTGGCCCTAGTAAGAGAGAGGAGTATATAGATATTAGGATCTAATACTAGGGTAGTATAGAGTATAAGGGGGAGGATAGTATATAGTATCTAAAGGCCTAGAAGTAGTATAGTAAATTAGGTAGGTAAGAGAGGTTTTCTTCCGTAGTTTAAAGTTTCCTCTAAAAAACTAGAGTTAGAACGCCCTTATTAGCTCTAAGTAGCTAGATAATAGAGTATAAAATACAAATATAAATATAAAAGGAACTAGGATTAAATATATACTTATATTCTACGTTAATTATTTAAAGGGAAGGAAGCTAATATTTTAAAAGGTAGGGTTAAGTAACTTCTATTAGATAATATTAACTTTAAAGGGTTAAAGGTAGTAATTAAGTAGGTTATTTAATAAGGTATACTTAGCTAGTTTATACTAGTAAGGGAATAATTCTTTAAAGTTATATAGAAGTAAATAGTCTCTAGCTAATAAATAAAGAGGTAGGTAACCTAAGTAGAAGATATATATAAGACGGGGTAAAAAGCGTAGGATAAGATAGTAAATAGTATCTAGAGATCTAGAGATATAATAATAAATAGGGTAGAGAGGGTTTTCTTTAATAAGTTATAGTTTCCTCTTAAATAAGCTAGATATAAACCGCCTTAATTAACTCTAAGTAGCTAGGATAGCTAGAAAGATATAGGATATCCTAAACCGTAGAATAGGATAGATAAATAGAGTCCTAATCCTATATCTTTATAATAGTATAAGAAGGGGATAAAATAGGATTTTTTAGTAGGATAGGATTTTTATAGAATCTACTAGTAGTATAGGATATCTATAAGATATAATAGATATCCTATAATTAGTAAGTATATAACGTAGTATTTTCTATAATAAAAATCTAGAAATCTTAAGAATATCCTACTATTAGAAAGTATATAATATAATATTTTCTAAAAAGGTAATATTTACCTTTCTAGTTAGCTTTCCAGTTATAGCTTTCTGTATAATAAAGGTTTCTAGAATATTTTTTTAGAAAATACTACGTTATATACTTACTAATTATAGGATATCCTATAAGTATCCTATACTACTAGTAGGTCCTACGGAAATCCCATCCTATAGGATTATCCCACGAAAACCTATACTATCCTAGAATAGGGTAGGATGAAAATCGCTAATCCTATACTATATTACAGGATAGCTAGAGAGACTAATATCTCATACCGTCTTATATCTTTCCGGCTAGTAGTAGAGTATAAAATATAAATATAAATATAAGTAATTCTTATATTATTTAATAAGGTATATAGTATTATATTAATAAGACTATTAGTCTTTTATAAGTTAAGTATTATAAGAAGTATCTATTACTAAGGAAGATAATATTACTAAGTTTAAATAGAAACTAGATAGTCTTATTAATTTAACTATAAATCTTATAATAATTAGTATAGTAAAAGACTACTAGACTAGAAAACTAGAGGACTAATATATTAAGTAGTATTATAAAGACTATATTAGTACTATAATAATAGTATAATATTCTAATAAGTAATTAATTATATCTAATAAATAGACCATCTTATCTAATTATATTAGTTTAAGTTAAACTAAATTTATAATATACTAACTAACTTTTTAGTACTTAGAGTTAAGCTTAGTATTACTTTAAAGAATAAAATTACTTATATCTAGCTTATTACTTATAGTAGTATAGTATTAATATTATATAATATTTATAAACTTAAGCTAGATCTAGCTTAATATATTTAGTCTATTATATAATACTAAACTACTATAAGTAGTAAGCTAACTATTAGTAGTTTAATAAATTAGATTAAGTTAGGAAATTAGAGGTTAGTATTATAACCTAAGAAGCCTTAGTATAGTAAGTAAGGGTTACTTACTTACTAGGCCTTAGCTAGGATAAGTAAGGTAAGTAGGGTAGCTACTTAATATAAATTACTTAAGTAGCTTAAGATAAGTAGAAGTAATTCTAAGCTATTATATAGATTCCTATATTTATATAAATAGTAATACTTTCCTAGTAGATAGATATATTATACTTAACTTATATTATCTTTTAGGTTTATCTTCTAGATACTAAATATAATACTATTATACTAGACTAGTTTAATATAAGACTTACTTATCTAGCCCTTAATACTTTACTCTATAAGATTAACCTAAACCTATTAGCCTTAGGGATAACTATATTCTAATAGTTAGTTTAGATAGTATAATTATACTTATAGGGGGGGCTACGTAGGGGCGGGTAGGCTCTAACCGGAGGGTAGAGGGGCAGGTAACCCTAGTAAAAGAAGAGATGAGACGATATAGAGAGTACGGGATAGGGTAGTATGTAGTATCTAGAGCTCTAGAAACGTGATGGTAAATAGGGTAGGAGGTGAGGTTTTCTTCCGTAGAGTACGGTTTCCTCTAGCGAGCTAGATATAGACCGCCCTTATTAGCTCTAAGTAGCTAAATAGTAGAGTATGAAATACAAATACAAATACAAATACAAAATTATACTTATATATAGAAAGCTTCTCTATCTATTCTAGAATAGCTAACTCTTTCTTAGTTATTACTATTTATAACCTTCTAGCTTATAAGTTATTACTAATATATTTCTCTCTTAAAATAGATTATACTATTAGATTATAATTATAATCTATACCCTTCTTTATAAGATACTATATAAACTACTTATATCTACTAGGTAAGATACTTACTACTATAAATACTACCTTCTTATTAATATTATAAGAAGTAAGAGTAAGAGCTAATAATCTTTATATAATAGTATAACTTACTATATATAAATCCTTAGTAATAGTAATATCTAAAACTATTAATAATATTATAATAAAAAAATTCTACTTACTCTTTTCTAGTATACCTACTAAATATTAATATTTAAGATATCTAATACTTAATTATTAAAGAGTATAATCAGACTAATTATATTAGTTTTATTTAAAACTAAACTTATAATTATTATATAATACTAAACCTATATAAGTAATAAGCTAGTTATAAGTAGTTTAGTAATTTAGATTAATATATAATATTAGCTCTAAGTACTAAATAAATAGTTAGTCTAAGTATAATATTTTAATAAAAATATAAGACTTTTAGTATAAACCTTTATATTACCTTTTTAACTTATAATAATACTTTAACTTAAATAGCTTAATTATATTTAAAATAAAATATAGTATTTTAGAGATAAACTTATATTTAATAAGTTTAAGAATTTATACTTCTTAGAATATTAATTTAATATCTAAAAAGTTAGTACTTAAGGAATTTATAAATAGGAATATTATTTCCAGTTACACGGATAAGTTGCCGTAGCCAAGACCTTAGCAATACACAGCCACCCGGGGATTCTAGAACTACCTTAGTTCAAGTTCCACTTGCAGGAACGGAAGATCATTGGTCCGTGCGCGGACTTCCCAGTCAATAGCAATGCATGCCGCTAGATAATGTGCTTCCGTTGAGCTTCCTCGTAGTGGTCACACCTCAATATTTGGCATTAAGTGCAAGCTGTTGTCTTGATAATAAACATGCATACCAGCCGTTATATGACAGGGTGGGATTCAATGAGGGCGGGTATGCCTGCATGCATACAACATACAAAGCTTGAACATCGACGGAGACCATGCTCCAAAATGGGACAAACGAGTAGGCTTGCTACGGCGAACAGGCTTGCTACAATACACCAGGAAAGGTTTACATCGAATACGAATAAGGCTTGAGCCGTTAGCTTCTGATCTCTCAAGCTCGCTAATTAGGCAGAAGGAATTATATTACAGGAGAATAGAACATGGACTCCTACAGATTACTTCGCTCAATTTCAGGCGAGGACAAGGGGTACTTGAGGGATGTAGCAGAGGGTATGAGTGCGTGAAGGATGGCATTGATGGAAGATCGATACTAAACGACTTTTGTGAAATGTTGCCAGTGGCCACTGTGAAAGATGAATCTTACTTTGCTCCTCTGATCTTCTATCTTCCTCTATCACAAGACAAGCTGTGTCTCTCAACAACGTGGGCTTGATGGATTCCCAATTGCTGTCACACTTCTGCGTCATTCCAGTAGGAAGGCGGCAGACCTTGTTCAGGAGCTCCTACTCAGTTCTCTCGCTCATCGACCAGTCAATAGGGGGTTTAAACCATCGATTTTCAAAAGCTTTAAGTACGCCTCACCGACCCTTTACGCGTCTGAAGATAGGGATTGCAACGTACGTAAAATCGAAAGTGAATCCAATTAACGAGACCCTTGCTAGATCCCGCTGAAATATGCTGGGCACTCTGGATTGCTGCATCACTACCTCCGACTATCATTAAACATTGAGAGTTGAGAATTTAGACAACTGCCTCGCTCCTCTGTCTTCCTCTATCAGAACACAACCCGCAAGATCACATCCCATTAGGAATTTTATCTTTTGCCCTCTATCAGCTCTAACGTGTGTTATAGCTCATCATGGTCAGCTCTCTCACTACAAGGACTGACTACATCTATTCTCACGAGATGATACAATCGCTAATGCTACCAGTTTCTACAGATGGACCCTCCTTTGTGGCATAGCAAATCGGATCTCTTCTGGCAACCCCCAAGAAGCAATGATTCCACCACCAAATACCATGGTTCTACTTTTATTGTCTACAACAACACGATTCAAGTTGCTAGTACGGTGAACGGAACATACACGGTAGTCAAGAAGCGGGATGCACAAGCTATGAACTCGGATGTAACATCATCCTCTCGCAAACGGCAACGAACAGGTCGTGGGTTCGTGAACCTGGGAGCTAGAGGCACTGCGCAGATGAGGACAGACATGGGACCTAGCGCCGAAGATCTGTATCTGGACGTTCGCGGTGGTGCTAAAAATTTGCTTTGGGATAGAAGGGACTCTGCACTTGACGTGTCGAGGAACGGGTATAAACGTGTCAAGTGTCATGTCGTGGGGTTAAGATCTGTTATCCATCATGACACTAACCCACCTCCATCAACAAACATCAAATTGCCCGGCTCTTTCAACAAGAGTCAACTTCCTTTCAAACATTTCACATCAAGAACCTTGCGGAGAATGGCAGATGAACGTTCGACGTCTTCGACACCTCCAGCGCGCGTTGGACGTCTTGAATACCGATCAGCTCCATGCCTTGCCGATCACTTACCACCAAAGAAGGCTGATGACACGTCGACTCGGTCTCATAGGTCATTGGGCCATGCGCCAAAATCTGGGAGTAAACCCTTAATTCCTCAGCAATATCAAATCACAGCAATGGCACCAGAGTCGCAAGCAGTTGAGGATGCTAAACCGATGAGGAGGTGGTCATCAGGGATGTCTGCCTGCAGGACGCAGTTAGTCGATGCGGATATCAGGACCAAGGACACTGCAATCGATGTTGAACGGAATACCGTGCGCCTGGAGCTTGAGCAATTATCCAAAGGCATCAATCCGCAGTCTGTGCACAATGTAAGCTGCATTCCCCTAAGACTCTCGAACGAAGACTAACTCGCAGCACAGTCTCGATTGTTCTGGCCTGATCGACAATCTCAGAAGGCTCTACCGTTTCGGGATTTCCCAGTAGCGCCTCTCCAGCAGTCTCCAACATTGTATACAAAGCTGAGAAGTAAGCAGAAACCGGCCAGAAAATAAGGGTGCCTGGCGGGGTGCAAGGGTAATGAGCAAGTCACGATAGACTGGTTTGCTAAGTTTGGTACTTCGATTTTGAACAATGAATTTTGGGAGACGCAATTGGAGACCTTCCAAGTTGGGCAAGGCTCCAAATCTGAGCCTCGGTGATGGCTGAGAAGCACGCTATAAAGTGAAGACTGTATGATCAAACGAGCATTTTGGATGGGGTTAATATTGGAAAAGCGATGCCTGGCGATTGAATACGAAGAGTGCGTTTGGATGAGAATAGACATTGGAAAAGCGATGCTTGCGGCTGCATAACCATTTCCTAAATAAGACTTATCTTCAATCAACAAATTCATACATGGTCGTTGATTGGTCGAAATAGCGAAGAGATTGACCCTATCGCAAAGTGACAAGACTCGTCTCTCTAAATGTGATCTGTCATGGGTTACACAGCCTTAGTTCGTGTCTACAGATCCCGTGCACATTGGTCGTTTGGTTGAGGCTAGGAGATCTGACCTATCGCACGGCTTGAGCTGTGTAACGTCAAAATCCCGATCATTTTCAAAGGCCGCCGTTCCAAGATTAGCACCAGATTTTCAACCCACTAACTCCCTGGGTCCGAGTTTAGATTTCTCTACTGAAGCTATGAATGTCATTTTATCGATTTTGGTCAATTGCGAGGTTTTGGCTGGATCTGTGCGACGTGACAGTCCATACGAGAAAATCTAGACTTAGAAGGATAACAATATCGCAACGATATTTGGGGATTTGCAGGAATCAGTGGCTGATTGCAAGGTTTCATCCTTCCAACGAAGCCCAGACAGATACTCCTGTCAAAACGTTGGGAATAGGGGGCGCAAGATGTTGGCTTTTACCAGGAGACATGAGGGTCATGACTGGGCTCAGGCTGAGCACTGCCTGTCCGCGCACCATGGAAGTAAGCAAACAAAGGGTTGTCTCGGATTAGGCACAGCATCTCCGACGGAGTGAATACCTTACCTTGGGATACTTATGATGATATGATTGGAAGTCTATTGAGCGCTTATTCCTGCGCTAAACCCGATCAGGCGACCAATCTTCTTAGTAGGGCTGACATCGAGGCAAAAATTGGGCCGAAAGGGCGCTAGTGGCCACTCCCTTCACTTCGCTTTCCGACCTCCTCCAACAACCTTTGATCAGGCATCGACCTCCTCCTTCATCATTCTTCCATCAATAAACATCTTAATCAATTTTCGATCTGGTGGTGGACCACTCAATAAGCCATCTCAGACGTTGTTGTCTTGTGTTTATCCCACTGTTGACGCGCCACATAAGCTGACATCTCACAATCCTTCCGCATCTCCCAACCATATTTCATTATCACTCTCATCAAAAGCTCACTCAAGTCCTATTACAAGAGACGTAGAAGCCATGGCTGATGATGAAATTCCTGTGAACCCATCTTTTCCACCCTCCAACGATCTGGGCCCGTCGAGTTCTGGATCTGAACCGTCTTCTGTTGCCAAACAGCGTCAAGGCGGCAAGGGCGTTTACGATGATTACGATCTTGAGAATAGTAGCAAGAATCCCTACCAGATATCGAATCCTGGACGCACAAAGCTCTACCCTGTAAGTCATCTGCTCATATCCACTTAGACCATGCAACATAGATGCCAACCTAAAGGTCAAGAACCATGGCACGCCAGATCTGACAGCCGTATTCGGAGTAAACTATTCAAAGCTGTATGAGGCCTTTAGCCAAAGCCCCAGAAAGCCCCCATGCGGCTCGTCTTCCGCGGCTGCTGCGCCAGCACGACGTCCGGCCGTGAAGAATAAGTCACCGCGTCAGAAGACAACACAAGAGCCAGCATCACTTCCAAGCTTACCATCACCTCTGGTGCCGTCGAAACGATCACCACCGAGTACTGCAATAGGGTCTAAGAGGGTTAAACTGGACCCGCCAGCCACTCCAGACCTAGGCAGTGGAAAGGTAGCAACGCCCAAGGGTGTAGCTCGTGTTGTCGAGAAAGGTCAGTGGTGTAGCATGCGTGCGTTTAGCTTGACATTTCATTCCTCAGGAAGCGTACGAGCCTCATTCTTTCCTCAATCGCATTCTCGCTCATCAATCATTGACACTAACATTAGGTGTAGTAGGGGATACGATCAAAGCCAAAGGTAGTGGTAGTGGTATTTACACAAAGGGAAATTGGGCTTGGATCAGTGACGAAGAAGACGGAGGTAAGGTTGACGAGAAGATCCTAGCAGAAGCTCGTCAGATTGCTGCGTTCGCCGAGTCATCAGCCCAAGCGCCTGTCAAGATGACTCGAAGACAGTTGCAGGATATGAAGGCACGGGCCAGTGGGGCCAGTGCCACCACAACTCCAGACCCTGTTCAGAAATCATCTATGGGGTCAGAGTCTACGCAAGGACTTGCTGGGAAGGCAGTTGGTTCCCGAAGAGCTTCACGTGCTGCCGTCAATTACAACGAGTCTACTCCCACCGAGGGCGGCGATGACGAGCCAACGTTATCTCCAAAGCAGAGAACGCCTTCAACGCTTGAGTCATCCATGTCTCACGGCTCGACACCTGTCCCTGGCCAGGTAACTAGATCGACCTCAGCATCTACTATGCCACACCAAGCGGATCCAGATCCTGAGCAGTTGACTCGCCCAAAACTGTCCTGGAATGCTATCGTGTACGAGGTGTTTGTCAATTCGACGATACCTGAGATGACCCTCCCTGAGATTCAGCAAGGCGTGAAAGATCTTTTCCCGTACTATGCATTGCCAGAAAATGGAAAGACACTAGAATCATCCCCTCGAAATCCTCTCTACAATCATCCTTCATTTCTTAAAACCGTGCGAGATGATGGGAAGATTGCCTGGAGCCTCATACCTGGAGATTTTCTAGATAAGAAGACCGGCAAGGTGCTCAATGCTGTTCCTTCCGTCAAGTATACCGAAACGAGTGCAAAGACTACTGAAGATGATGTTGACCATACGCTGTCAACTCCGCACTTGCAAACGCCTCCAGCGAGCAATGGCGGAGCCGAAGCTCTTGAGTCTACATCCAACGACAACCACTCACCCATGGGGCAAGCGTTGGAAATGTCTCCACACGAGAATACCAATGATGACATGGAGGTGGACCATGACAATGGTCAAGTAGGAGAGGGGTTGTCTCGAGCTGTCGCCGCAAACTCACCACAAGAAGTTCCCGAAACGCAGCTCCCCGGAAGCTCGCCGCAAAAAGCCGTAGAGACGCAACACCCCAGCAGCTCGGTCCAAGAAGTGATAGAGACACAGCAGCCGACTCTGAAGCAACCATCGACAGGCCAATCATTGCATTTGAGTGAGCAGTGGCGGCTTGAGAATATTGTACGTGAATGCTTGATGGAGACCTTTGAAGACCAAGATGTGGAGTGGTTCCTCCAACAGACCAAGCTGTGGTATTTCAAGAACATGGTACTTACGCAGAGCGATGTCGCGTGGATCTTGAACGATCTGTTTCCCATTAGGGATTGCATATCACCAGCTAGTTATATGGCAACATGTGCTGAAGAGCTTCAAGAGCACTATCGGGAACAGATGTGGGCGTCAGATTGGTTTGAAGAATTTGTGAGTAATCCTCGGCAAGCCTGGTGCTGGCAGAGAACTAACATAGTCCAGATTAGAGAGAATGTCACACAGTTCGATAAGATGAACGAGGGATTCCTGAAATACGCGGACCTTACGAAGCCCAAGAGACACAACTTCTGGCTTGCCCGCTCCCTCTGGAACCGAGACACCTGCACCCGTATCCTCTCGCCCCTCAGCGACGTCATCGACGCCGAAAAGGTCTGGACGACCAAGCACTGGCACGACTGCGTCGAGAAGCTCTACGCCACGGCCTGCGACGCAACCTGCGAGCTCCGCGGCCAAGAATACGTCTTCGCCATGGTCAAAGAGGCTCTGGACGAGCGCTATCCCGACCGTGACTCCCCATCCTGGAACGTCCCCATCCTCAAATCGGCTGTCAAACCGCGCAAACCGTCCATCGCCGCTTCGGCATCTGCGATGGGATCTGGCTCGGCGGCGAGCCCGGTGCGTCACACCCCCATAAAGACGGTCTTCAGCCCGGGCCCACCTTGGCGTGGTCTGTCGTCCAAGACGACGACGAAAGTGGGTGATGCGAAGGAGAATGTCAGGGCGAATAGTATCGAATATTTACTCAACAGCACTACCGATTGATCGATCAAGTATGGATTCGAGATCTTGCGAGGGAATCCTGGTGCGATACAACACCATATTCAAGCGGAAATTCAACTAGAAGCGACATCTCAATTGGAATCAGACATGCATGCAGAAGTGCGAAGCCCTTTTGGCTAAATTGAAACTTGGATCTTGAATTTACGGCAGTTGGCATGCATGGTTTTTAGCATTACATAGGTAAATAGGTAGTATACCATAGATACCAAGTATATCATTTCCACAATACTTTGGTCCTATTTGTCAAAGAAAGAGATAGGACTGGAGTGTAGATAGGCTCTTTAGGACCTACAGTACATTACTATATCTATCACACGACCCTACAATCGTACTCCAGAAAACACGTTTCCGTGTGATTCTTAGAAACAACAGTTCCTATCTATCACGAGAAGAGACAAGACTGTCTTGTAGATAGCTACATGGCACCTTATATCCATCACACAACCCTACATTCTCAGTCCAAAACCCTTATTTACATATAATGCTTAGAAACAAAAAAACTTTACCATCCCCCACCAAAGAGCCCATTCGTATCACATCCACCGCACCCAATCCATCCATCTCTCAACCGACTAATCTCTCTCCTACAACCCTCTACACAACCCCCTACACCCCCCTACACCCCTCTACACCCCTCTACAAAACTCCCTCATCTCCATCATCGCTATCCTTCCATCCTTCCATCCTTCCAACTCTCCCACAACTCTCTTCTCTACCTAGATAGCGCAAGAAATAGATCAGATTGTGTTAGATGAGTTGAAGACGTGAATCTTAGGGGTATGGAGTGGGGATGGGACGGATGGGTTGATAGGGGGTGTTTGTTGATTGATAGGTAGGTGGAGAGGGGTTCGAAGGAGCGGAGTATCATCATTGACCTACTACTCGCCATTCCGGACGAGATAAAAAGCAAGGCGAATACGACAAAATGTATATCCTGAGATCCCGACCCGAGATCAGAACCCCAACGACGAACAATGCGCTCTGAAACCTTGCCAGCGGACGAGATGTTTGGGAGGATGTGCATGGGGAGGGGTGAGGGAGGGGGAGATGGGAGGGGAAGATGGGAGGGGGTGAAGGGGGGGGGGGGGGGGGGGGGGTGTTTGGTTGGGGGTGTGA
>JAABUP010004565.1_pt1 | contig 22379 bp, 21 predicted proteins | sample 5559201 | NCBI WGS metagenome assembly JAABUP01 (sample SAMN10711887, study PRJNA513373) | rock metagenome | isolation source: Antarctica rocks | place: Antarctica | reverse complement strand
AGGCCGCGATCCGCAGGTTCATCGACGGCTGGAATGAACGATGCGAACCCTTCGTGTGGACCAAAGACGCCGACACGATCCTCGCCAAGGCTAAGCGTAAACGAACTTCAAACACGCGACACTAGCCCGTCCATCCTTATATCTCGATGATGACGTCGGTGCTCACGCCGCTCTCAATTTCGACGTACCCCGTTGATCGGCACCCTTAGGATCTTCAACCGCGATGCGATGGATCGCGTCTCCGCCCGGGTGCTCGGTAGTGCCAGCTCTAGGGTGACCAGGTGTCCACCAGCCCGTCTGAACGTGTCGCGCGCTTACATGATGAGCGCGAGTTAGCGGAGGGGTTCGGCGAGAACGCTGCCGGATACGACCGATCTCGCCCGAGCTACCCGTCAGCCTTGATCGAACGCATCGTCGCTGGGAGCCGGGGCCCGGAGTTGCTCGACGTGGGCTGCGGGACGGGCATCGCCGCTCGTCTGTTCCAGCAGGCGGGATGCCGCGTGCTGGGTCTTGAGGTGGACCCGCGGATGGCCGCAGTCGCGAGGCAAAGTGGAATCGACGTTGAGGTGGGCAGGCTCGAGGATTGGGACCCCGGCGGCCGGCTCTTCGACACCGTTGTGGCGGCGCAGGCCTGGCACTGGATCGACCCGGTGATGGGGGCGGCGAAGACGGCGCAGGTGCTGCGGGCGGGAGGGTTGGTGGCTGTCTTCTGGAACGCCGCGGACATGCCTGGCGATCTTCGGCGGGTGTTCGCCGAGGTCTACCGGCGAGTGCTTCCGGGGAGCCCCGTCGCTGAGCTCTACAGTCGCCCGGGGTCGGTGGCAGACGCCTACGGCGCGTTCCTCGATAAGGCGGCCGAGGGCCTGGCGCAGACCGAGGCGTTCGGCGCGCCGCAGCGGTGGCGCTACGACTGGGAGCACTGCTATACCCGCGATGAGTGGCTCGATCAGGTCGCGACCCACGGCGGGGCAAACTGGATCCCGCCGAACAAACGGAAAGAGCTCCTCGACGGGCTCGCTAGCCCGATCGATGCGGCCGGCGGTGGCTTCACGATGAGCTACGCAACTGTTGCCGCCGCCGCCGCCAGACGCTAGCTCGTCAGGCGTGCGGTAGTGCCAGCCACCCGTCACAGTGACCCAGGCTGGCCCGGCTGGAGCGGTCTTGGATGTTTCATGCTGGCTCCAGTGCATCACGGCCGAACGACTGACAGCGACGCCGGTCGGGTGATCCTCCTGCGCCGGCTCCGACAGCCGGTTACCAAACTCCAGCAGAGCGGTCGCCGCAATCCGGCGGCAGGCGCCGATGCGCACCGACGTCAACTCCCCGATGCCGAGCAGCTCGTAGACCTTAGACCGGCCGACGCCCAACACGCGGCACCCCTCGACCGGCGTGTACAGCAGCTTTTCCATGATGTCCTCCTCGATTCCCGCCGAGTGCCAACCCGGCGCCGACCCTGGCAGGCCGCGCGCTGAAGCTCTCAGTCATGCGCGCCAAGAGCGCGCCACCGCCCGTTACCGGTGTTCACCGCCGCGCCACGAGCGCGCCGTCAGCGCGCCACATCGCTGCCCAGCGCGGCACAAGGAAGCGAAGCCCTGCCAACGCGTTCCGGACCGCTCAGCAAATGGTGCCCGACGGGCCTGCTGGGGGCCCCGCAAGCGCGCCCAGCCCGGACGCGCAGGCCGCCGCGCAGCCGGGCCAAGGGGGCCGCGCACCAAGCGGTAGCGGGGAGCGCCGGAACGCGCCAGCGGGCATCGCACGGTGAGCGCCGGGACTCGGCGGTACCGGCCCCAGCGCCTTACTCCGCCGCAGGAAGCTCATCGCAGCGAAACCCGCGCCAGGCCCATCTCCCCGGCCCACTCGAAATGCCCGGCCGTCCCGCATCACCTGTCGCGGACCGCCACGTGCGCCCCTCCCCAGCGCCTGGACGCGCCTGGCACCTGCCGTGGCGCACCCTGAAGATCCACCCCCAGCACATCGGCACACAGTTGTCTCTTCGAGGACCCGCCGATCACGTCAGTGGCGAAGCCAAGACCCTGACGCTCGGCGCGGCGACACCCTCAGCCAGAAACTTCTTCGGGCACCAGTGACGACCGTTCGGCGGTCCGAACAAGTGCGAGCAGCGACAGAGCAGGGCGCTTACTTCGCCCGCCGAACCCAGTGGTCAACGGTCGCCTTCCCCCGGCCCAGCAAGATGTCGTCCGTCGTCGTTAGCGTCCACGTGGTGAGCGTCCGCCGCGTCTACCTCGACCAGTTCGCTTGGCTTCAGCTCTCACGCGTCCACTACGGCAAGTCGACCGGCACGGCGTTGGACGACGTCCTGGCGATCGTGAAGTCGTCCGTGTCGAGGGGCCTGGCCTCCTACCCACTGTCCGCTGCGCACTACCAGGAGACGTACCGACGCGGAGATCCGGAGAGCCGGCGCCGTCTCGGCGCCTTCATGGCGGAGATCTCCCAGTGCCACACCATCGCCGGACCGGCCGACGTTCTCCGATCAGAGGTCGAGATCGGTCTGCATCGCCTTGCGAAGCTCGCCCCTCCGCCGATGACCCGAGTCTTCGGAGTCGGCTATGCGCACGCGTTCGGACTGGAATCGCCCGACTACGAAACCAACGAAGACCTCTGGCGACGACTAGTCGGCGTCATGGGCCGTGAGAAGGCAGTCGAGTTGTGGGAGACGCTTCTCCTGACTGGGCCGGATAAGCGCCTTCCGTTCGGCGACATCCAACTCCCCACGCGCACATACGACCAACGGCAGCTTGACTTCGAACGGCAGACAGCGGTCACCCTTCAGCAGGAGGGGCACAGCGCCGACCTCGCTCGGCGGCTCGTCCTCGCCCAGGAAGCCGGAGACGTCATAAAACTCGTTTGTGAACTGAATACCCAGCTGGGCCTCGACGTGAACTCGTTGCTCGGCACGGATGCGCAGCTCACCGCCTTCCTCCTCTCGCTGCCTGCGAAGGGGACGATCAGCAGGATGCGCTACGCCTCGCATCAGAACCCGAAGTTCAAACGGGACGTCAACGACCTCACGGACCTGACAGCCCTTGGCATGGCGGCTGGCTACTGCGACATCGTGGTCGCCGAGAAGCACTGGGGCGCCTTGCTCGACCGCTTCTCCGACCAGTACCCAGCGCGCGTCATCAGAAGACTGACGGACCTCCCCCAGGCCTTGGTTGACTGAGCCGGCGTAGTCCCGGGCCCTCTGGGACGGCGCACCGGGGGCACCAGTGACACGCATTGTCGCCCCCTCCGCCCAGCTAGCAGGCTGTCCAGAAATCGCGATTTCCGATGTATGTAGATGCACCTGAGCGGATCTCGTGCAGCCGTGAGTGGACCGGGGGGCCAGCCTGACATGTCGGCGCGGCAGCGGACGCTGGTCTCATCGGACGGTCGTGGCTTACACGGACACGCCGAAGCTGTGGCAGCAGATTCGCAGACGACTCGCGGGTGACATCGCGGCCTTTCCAGGGCACATCATGTTCCTGGCGCACCTTTCGGACGCAGATGGCGCGCCTATCGACTACGGGCTGCTCCGCCATCGGACCGAATGGTCCTCGGGTGCCGTCTTACGCGCGGATCAGCGGCAACGTGGGGTCGATACGCGCGATGTCATCCGGATCGCTGGTGACGCCAGCGCGTCACCCACGTCGCCCGGGAGCGGGAGGCGTTCATCGCTACCGCCCTTGCCATGCACGAGCAGTTCACCGGCGCGCCAGTCGACATCCTCCAGCGCCAGCGCGGCGACCTCGCTGGACCGCAGACCCAGCCGGACTTGCAACGTTAGGATCGCGAGATCCCGCAGCCCACAGGGCCGGTGCCGGTCACACGAATCCAGCAGCGCTGTCACCGTCGCCGCGTCCACCGCCCGGGGCAGCCCGCGGGTGCGCGGCCCGGCGACCCCGGGCAGCGTCCCAGACAGATCCCAGCGGTGACCCCGGTCGCGAACAAGAACCGCAGAAAGCACCGCAGCGCGTCGATCACCGTCCTGGTCGAGCTTACTGCCAGCCGGTCCGCTTCCGCCAACACGAACGCATGCGGGTCAGTGACAGTCAGCGCGTCCAGCCGCAAATCGTCCGCCCGGCCCCGCGCACGCAGGAACCGGCCGACCACGCCGGTGCGGGTCACCGCCGTCAACGGGGCTAGCCGCCGCTGCACCCGCAGATAGGTGCCGTATTCGTCCAGAACCTGGCGACAACATTGCGCCGGGGCCCAAACCTGCCCGACCCCGCCACCGATCGGGCGCTCGCGCCCTTCACTGTTCCAGCACTCATGATCAACTCCTCCTCGGTCGAAATCCGAAGACGAGCATGATCAGCAGCCGCCGTTATGCCGGACACTCAACGCTCAGCGCAGCCACTGACCAGGGCAAACACCCTGTGCCAGCATGCAACCCGGCATAACTACCAACCCGGAATAAGTCTCAAGAGCCCTGCACGCTCGCGCCCATCGGGACTTCAAGATTCGGTAGTGGGTCTTCAGATCCGGGTACGACCGCGCACGCTGGACATTTGACCCACAATGCCGCGTTCCCCCTGCCGGTCGCAACGGCCACGACGGGTGAGCCTTGACCAGTTCCGGACTGCAACATTCGCTCCACGCGCTCGTTGCATTACGCCCCTTACGCCGGTAGAAGCCCAGCAATCGCCTGCCGCGTTGGGAGCTCCGGCGGGAGGGGCGGGGGCCCCGCCCCGATACCGACGAGCAGGCGTTCGCAGACTTCCAGCGTCGCGGGGTCTTGCGTGCGCGCCATGGCTGCACGGGCCCGGCCACGCGCCTCATCCTCCTTCCCTGTTCCCGCTCGCCACTCCTCGGATGCGAGATGGGCGGCGGCACGGGCTACTAGCTCAGGTCGACGCAGGCGCTGCAGATTTCCTATCGCGCGCAAATACATTCCGGCACCCTCGGCGTGAGCACCCGATCGGAACAGAACAAGTCCGGCGGTGGCTGCAGCACAACACCGACAAATCGGGCCGGCATCTCCCTTGCGCAGTTGCATTAGATCTTCGCACGCTGGGCCGAGTTCCCCCAGATTAGCCCGGGCGAACGCGCGGTTGTTAAGGAGTGTCGGGTCCTCCCTATTAGCTCGCAGACCCTCACTCGCAACATCCGCGGCTAGGGAAAAGTCGTCACGCGCCAAGGCATAGAGACCGCCACACACGGCGGCGTCGAGTGCAAACGGCTGATCGGACAACCACTGCCGAGCTGCGTCGGACGCTTCGGACCACCTGAGTTCACGCTCGAAGGTACGAGCGAGCGCCTCGTAAGGGCGCTGAGGACGGCCATCCATTGGTATCTGAACGTCGACACCGCCGCGTTCCGCAACCCATACCGCGTGAGCCAATACGTTCTCCGTGGGGTTGATCAGGGCACGGCGCAAGAGTGCGCGGCCATCCCGCGATTTACCGGCTGAAAGCTCGAGAGTCGCCAAGACACCGGCCAGCTCACCTGCATGCCACGAAGGCAGGTGCCCGTCCGCCAGCATGCGCCGCGCGTGGCGAACAAGGGAACCGCCGCCCCCGGAGAGCGCGATCCGGGTAGAGAGCAACCAGGGGTCGACTTCCCCGACTGGACGGTTGAGGACGCGGTGGGCCGCAGGGATATCGCCTACGTGCGCAAAGAGATGAACCGAGCTACGAAGGATAAACCGATTGTCCGGCCGCAGCGCGAGCGCAACACGGAGGCATCGACCAGCTCGTTCAATAAGCCCGAGTACAAGGTACTCACGTCCGAGGTCTACCCATCGCACCGCGTTCCGGGGCTCGCGCCTAACAACGCCCCGCAGGATTGCTATCCGTCGCTGCGCCCGCTCACCAGCACCAACGTCATCCCGGTCCGAGCCCCTGTCGGGGCTGCCGAGGTACTGGCGCGCCATTGCTATCTGCAGCGGCGCTACGCCCGGCGCCGTAACTAGAGAGTTGGCCGCGCGCCCAGCGTCTGGATGGGCCAGACTCCCCGTCACAAGCGCGGCGGCGACAAGCTCCACGGCCTGATGTTTCGCGCCGCCGGCTGATCTCCACTCACGCGCCGGACGATCCAGCGACGGCAACGAGATGACTGGGCCCGTCGGGACCGACGCGACCTCCCCGAGCGCCAGCGCATCCCGCCACGTGCGCCATCTAGGCAGCAGCGTGCGGTCAACCTGGTTCGGCGCCGCAGTCATCCGTGGGCTCGGGCGATAGCTGCACGCCTTCGCAGGAGGTCGAGACGCGTCGCGTATCTACGGAGGTCAAGCGGCCGATGCCCGCGGCTCTGCGCCGTCGGGTCACCGCGCCGCTCAATGTCGGGGTTGCAAAGCTCGCTGACGATTGCCACGGCCGCTTCGCGAAGAGGCTCTTCCAGCACCGTACTCAGGCGCTGCATTGCAACTCCATGCGCATCAATCAAGTAAGGAAGCACGTCGAGGTATCCCCCCGTCCACTGGCCAATTCTCAGCTCTTCTGGTAGGTGCAGGGCGAGCAGCCCGCCATAGGGAATACCGATCAACATGTAACAAAACAAGGCACCCAAGCCGAACGCGTCTGATGCACGCCGATCGGATGCCATGTTCCTGAATGGCCATTGGTAGAGAAGCTCCGAAGGTGCCCACGCCGTGTCGCCGGGACACATGGTCTCATCATTCGGGCTCGGTATCGTCAAACAGTGTGCCCGTCCCAAGTCGCCGAGCTTGCCGCGCCAACCGCGATCGGTCTGCCAGCCCATTAGGTTCGCCGGCTTCACGTCCTGATGTGTGACGTCGATCATGTGCAACTGAGTGAGAGCCACGGCACAGTCGTGGGCAAGCCGCAGCGCCGTCTCATAGCCGTCCCCTTTTTCCGGGTCGACCGCGTCAAGTGCGTCCCGGGCATCGCCGTGGGCCAGCTCGAAAAGGAGGTAACTCACGACACCGTATGGATGATCTGGGACTCGAATACGGCCGTGCCCGAGCGCCCGCACAACACGATTGAGCTTCAGATCGCCGCAGCGACGACCAAGGTCACGCTCGAATAGGTATGCGTCGGTAAGCCGCCGCAGCTCTTCTTCGGTGTCGGCGACGTCATCGGCGAATGCGGCGCTGTAGTCAAGCGCCTTGCAGAACGCCATGTGGCCATCGGCGCGACGCACCAGGTACCCCACCGAGAAGACGCCGCCAGACCGGTCCTCGGGACCGTCGATCTTCCCGAGAACCTCCCAGCCGCCGTCCAGAGTCATTCCTGTGAGGTCGCTCGCGGCGCTGTTCACCGCTCCCCCCCGTAGTAGTAGCCCGTGGCCGCCGCGACGAGTCCCACCAGTGGTGCAAGCAGGACCCCAGCAAGTTGGGTGAACTGCGCTGCCGTGATCGTGTGTACAAACAAGAGCACAAAGAGCAGGAGGAGAACCGCGGTAAGGAGCCCCAGCAGCGAGAACGCCAAGCGCGCCCGCGTGTCTTCGACCCTGCGACCCTTCCCCTCGCGGATGATGGCTGAGCCACCCAGGGTAAGGGCCCCGAGATCAATCTCCTCCGGATCACCCGTCGCTGAATCTTCCTCAGCCATATTCCGCGCCCCGATTACCGAAAGACAATTTCGCGCTGGATCCCGTTCTCCTCGACTAGGAGGCGACCCCCCGAACTGGTGCGTTCCTTGATGTACCGCTCGGTTGCCAGGGCCTTGCGTAGGTATCCGGAAACGGTGTCGCCATTCGCGTCCGCGAGTGACTTCAGCTCCTCGAACTCGTCGCGCAGCATGTTCAGCGCCACCCTCACGCGGTCCTTCTCATTCATTTTTGTATCCTCTCGATCTCACGGTCCTCGATCCTCCGGTGTGCCAGAAGTGTGTATCAAGTTCACATGGAAAGCAACCGGAGGGTGCCAGAAGGTGCCTTTTTGCATCCACGGACGGGATCCATCCCTTGAACCGACCAGCTCCGACAAATAGGACTAAAACTTCCAGACGGCACGCGATGCGCGCCTCGCAGTGCAGAGAGCGGACGCTGAGCACGCCCCCGGCTCCCCCCGTCGGCGTGGCAACCCGCAAGACTGGGCAAGCGTCGCCGACGCACTCGGCGTGCAGCGTCGCCCATCCATCTCGACAATTCAGGCCGGCCCCCGTCGAGCTGGGACCCAGTATCGGGCATGACGGCCTGACGGGTGCAGGGCGCCACACCTCGGGTCACCACGGGTGGCGCTCACTCGCGGTGATTGCCCCGGGAGCAACCCGTGCGGTCCCATTCGCGGATGCGACCCACGGTGCGCTCGAGGAGTCGACCGAACAGGCTAATAGTTTGGCTCCCCCTTTGGCTCCCAGAAGCCGGAGCCAACAAGCTGAGGAAGCCTTCCAAGGCGCACCTGAACTGCATGTTTACGGTGGGCCGCCCGGGGATCGAACCCGGAACCCGCGGATTAAAAGATGCCCAGAACGGGGTTCGCGAGGATCCATAGCCGTTCATATGTGCAGGTCAGGGCCATGATCACTTCCAATGCTCGTCCTCCCGAAGTTGCCACCGTTCGCACGACTGGCTGCCACTTTTGCTGCCTAGACCGTGATCATCGATGATCGGAGGCGACGGAGCGACGGCTGGGCTCATGAGGTCGCGGGTTCAAATCCTGCCCCCGCTGCTACGTTTCCGCAGGTCAACGGCGTGATCAACGATCTTGTTGGTCATGCCAAAGATCATTTGACCGGTCATTTGAGCGTGAACTCGTGGCACGAGCCGGCACGGTAGAGGGGCCATTGGGGCCGGCCAACCGGTCGCTGCAGCTGGTCAGCGGGTCTTCGCGGCTGCGCGCCACACATCCCGATGTGACCGTCGGTTGGTGAGCGTGCCCCCGGGTGCTGAGTCTCCGTCTCAACAAGGGGACGATTCGACGGACGCGCAGTTCTTGCGGCAGGTAGATTCCGGCGGGAGGAATTATGAGTTTTAGTGCCACGCGGTTGACGTGCTATGCCCTGATCGCCGCTGTCGAAGAGGACATGCGTGCCGCATTGGAGAGCGTCGTGGTGGACCGGGAAATCGACCAGGTTCTCTCCGTCGAACGTGCGGGGCGAGCGCAGGTTCGACGCGCGACGGAAAGGCTCGGACCTGCGGCGTCCATCGCGGGGCTGCTTCCGTACCTCGACTTCGCTGACAGCTACGAGTTGCTGATGACGAACAAGGAGGAGTTGCCGGCCAACCTCCTAGCGAGTCTGAAGGCCATTGCACCGCAGGTCCCCCGCTTGATCGCGGTCCGCAATCGCGTTGCGCACACACGTCCGATGGAGATCGATGATTCCGCCCACTTGCTCGACGTTGCCGATGCCATGGTCAGGGCGAGCGATCAATGGGTGACGCTAGCGGAGACGCTTGCACACCTGAAGCGCGATCCGTCCTTCGTACTAGGTCTCACGATTCGCTTGCCCGCAGATCCCGATCTGGGTCCGCAGCACAACCTGCCTATCCCTGACTTCGATGAGACGGGTTTCTTTGGACGACAAGAAGAGTTGCGCCGCATCAAGAAGGCAATTAAGGGCGCATATCCGGTCGTCTCCATCCTGGGTGACGGTGGAATCGGAAAGACTTCCATCGCCCTGAAAGTTGCCTACGAACTGCTCGAAGACCCCGATCAGCCGTTTGAGGCGTTTGTTTGGGTGACGGCCAAGGCCACCATCCTGACCACGAACGAAATTCAGCGCATTAACGGCGCCATCGAGACCAGTCTGGGCCTATTCGCGGAAGCGGCAGGTCAGCTCGGGCCAAACGAGGTCGAAGATCCGGTTGCTGAGGTGCTGTCGTACCTTGAGCACTTCAAGGTGCTGCTCTTTCTCGACAACCTTGAGACGGTGCTGGACCAACGGCTACGTGAGTTCTTGCTCGATTTACCTGTGGGTAGCAAAGTCATCATCACGAGCCGAGTCGGGTTGGGCATCGAGAACCCGGTGCGACTAGATCCCCTGCGCCTCGACGATTCTGCGCGGCTATTGCGGGCGCTCGCTCGTGTCCGCGATGTCACACCGCTCAAGGCGCTGCCTCAGGAAGTGATCGAGCAGCTTGCGCAGACCATGGGCGGCCACCCTGCCTGGATTCGATGGTTCGTCGCCGGCGTGCAGGCTGGCCGTCGCCCAGAAGAACTGATCGGGGACAACGCGCTACTGCTCGACTTCTGCATGTCGAACGTTTATGACTACTTGAGGGACGGAGCCCGCTCAGTCGTCCGGTGTATGCAGGTGCTTCCGGGTGCACGCAATCAGGCGGAGTTAGCATTCCTGAACGACTTCAGCGCGAATGAGGTCCAGGCAGCCTTGCTGGAGCTACTAACAACAAACTTCGTTCAAATGTCCAGCCAGGCCTCGGGGCACAGTCTGGATACGGTGTACCAACTCTCTGAGTTCGCGAAGCAGTATCTCGACAAGCATCATGCGGTGTCCCAGGAGGAGCGCGACTGGCGGCTGGCTCGTAACCAGGAGCTCCGCGAATTGGGTTTCCAGCTAACCGCGGCAACAACCGGCACGCCGTATTCGCCAGAGACGATCAACGTACGCACTGCGGGTGATGTGCATGTGGCTCGGCTTCTGCTCGACGCCATGCGGCAAGCAGCCCGGGACCCCGCTGCCGCCCTTGCCCTATGCAAGGAGGCGCAGGTCCTCGCGCCGAGTTACTACGAAGCGTGGCGGGTGGAGGCTGACGTCCGAAGCCTGTCGCGTGATCACGCCGGAGCGGTGGCTGCCTACGATCGCGCCCTCGAGCTCGCGCCCGACTCGGCAGTGCTGCTGTATCACTACGGAACTTTTTTGCTGAACGAAGCGGGGGACGCTCGCCGCGGTCGGGACCTGCTGCAGTCGGCCGCTCGACTCCAGGTCGACAGCACTGAGGTAACGGCGCAAATTGCTTGGGCGCACTATTGTCTCTCCGACATGTCGGAAGCCATTGACACCTGCCGTCACCTACTGAGCCTGAAGGCAGTGAGTAAAGTCGAGATCCGGGGGGCTGCGATTGTGGCGCTGCGGGCGGCGGCGCATGGAATCGAACAGAAGCTGGACTGCCATGCAGTGGCCGAGGCGACGGAACTTCTGGAACCAGCCGTCGAGTTTTGTGAAGCAGCCCCTGTCGAGACACTCATAGACGAGGCCCTCGACCGCATTGTGCAATTGCGTGCTTTTTGTCGAAAAATCGCCGTCGACGGTGATGACTACCACGCACGGAAAGCCAAGGAGTGCGAGGCGCGGCTCAATGAGCGCAGACGATGCGCCGCGCCCACCGAAGCGGATCGGAGTATCGGCACGCTGAAAGCGCTGAAGTCGGACAAAGGCTTCGGATTCGTCACGTCGGATCGTGCAGACTTCTTCATTCACCACCGCGACCTAATCGATTCGGCCGACTGGGAGCGGCTGCAAGAAGGCGTTACTTGCGTTTTCAGGCCGGCGCAAACGAGTCGGGGACTCAGAACCGAGCGCGTCAGGGTGCTCGGTTAGATCTGTTGCTGGCCTCAGGCTTGGCCTCGCCCTAACGCAAGCCAAGCAGTTGCAAAACGGGTGCCGTTGGGAATGCGAATCTTGCGCCCCGCCTGAATCACTGGGGTGGGCCAACGGCCCGCGACCTGACCATATTCGGGCGGGTTGGACGGCCCGATGAACGGCGTCACTGTTCGTCGCGCACGAACCCGTGTCGCCACCCGCAGGCCAGGGCGTGAGGGCCTCATCGCGGCGCGCCACGGTCAACCGCGCTGGCCATACATTGCTCGGGTGGCACCACGGCAGACCTGGCTCGACGCCCGAGCCGACGAGCTCGTCGCCCACCTTGATGACCTTGGCCTCGTTCTTCCCCGTGAACACGCCAAGCGCGTGCTGGCTCAGCAAGTCCAGCAGGTGGCGGCAGAGATGCGCATCACTGAGCGGACCGCACGCAGGTACTTGGTGAGCGACGCCCTGCAAGGCATGGCCGACAACCTCGCGATCGGGTTCGCCGACGAACAGCCCGCCGCGGATCTACTGGCCGGGCCGCGCACCATCCCGATGTCCATAGCTGTCATCGGCGGGACTGTGGCCGCCCTCGCCGAGGCGACTCAGGTCCGCCGCTCGGGTGACGAGACCTACGCGGCAGACGGCGCGGCGCAGGTCATCTCCATGCTCGGTGTAGTGCTCAGCGAATGCCCAATCCCCGCCGGCGACCCCTGCCTCGTCCCGCAGGCCGCCCTTACCCGCGGCGCCCGGCTACTGGCAACCGCCGCCGACACCCTTCGCGAGGATCCGGGCAGTACGCCGAAGGTGGACGCCGGGCAACAACCACGGCTGGCCGAGGCGCTCGAACGAGACGCATGCCGTGCTTCGCGAACTGGTCGACAAATACGGGTCCTCGGTCGGGTCCAGTCCTTACAGCTGAGGCCGGTCCGCTCGTCGTCGCCCTTGACCGGCTCGGCCGGTCGCCCTCGGGTGATCCCCACCTGGACGACCTCGCCGCCCGCTACGGGACCAGGTGCCGGTCGAGCCCCTCGCGTACGAGCTCTGATGTGCTGATCCCGCGCCGCTGCGCAGCGGCGTGCAGCCGGTCGCGCAACTCGATCGGCACCGTGCCTTGACCTCGGGCGATCGCCGTCCTGGCGCGGTGAGCGGCGGCCTGCCGACTCCCGCCTGTTGCAACGCGGCCGCGGCGATCTCCTTCGCGCGGGCCTCGGTGATGCGGTCGCCCTTATTGTCCCGGACCACCTCGACGTCCAGGTCGATGTCGGGGCCAACGTTGGGCCTCGCGCTCACGGTGTCCCCCGACCGGACTCAGACGGCATGACGTGGATGGCGTGCGCCTTGACGATCAGGTGCCGTCGCGCGGACTCCGCGAAGGGGACCTGCGCCGGTTGATTAGCGCCACACAACCGATAGCCGCAATCAGGCGCGTTGACCCTCGACGCCGAACAGACCCCTTGCCGCGGCCATCGTCCGCGCCGGCCACGACAACACTCCTGGGCAACGATCGGCGCCCGGCTCGGGATCACAGCCTGGCGCACCTTTCGGACGCAGATGGCGCGCCTATCGAGTACGGGCTGCTCCATCGTCGGACCGAATGGTTCTCGGGTGCCGTCTTACGCGCGGATCAGCGGCAACGTGGGGTCGATACGCGCGATGTCATCCGGATCGCTGGTGACCACCGCGTGGCGACGGTCTCGGGCGCACAGAGCGACGTGCACGTCGACAACATCGGTGTGACCCGTCGTGGCGCAGATGGAGCCGACAATTCTGGCCACGCTCAAAGTCATGATCGCAATGTCGACGTCGGGCGACTTGATCAACCGGGCCAAGCGAACTTGCCGCGGTCCGCGCCAGGCCTGCGCGACGGCTCCGACCGGGACGCAGATCGCCGCGCCGCGCCGCCGCGCCTCAGTCAGCCGGGCCTGCATGACGACGGCCTTGCTTGGGTGATCAAGGGCCAGGAGAGCTCCGGTGTCGAGAGTGAGTCCAACCGTCGCCGGCGCGCTCACCCCGCGATCCGCGAGCGTCGCTTGGCGGGGGCAGCCAGGCCGACGTCGGTCAACTCGGCCTCGACCTGCTGCTGCACCTCGCTGGGCACCGGTGTCTCGGTTCGCCACTGGGCCAGGAGTTCGTCCAGGCTTTCCTGCTGCTGGTAGTCCGCGAGTGCCGTCGCGACGTACGAGCTGACCCGTCCGTCGCCGCCAGCCGCCCGCTTGATCTTGTCCACCAGGTCGTCCGGCAAGCTCACCGTGAGTCGCTTCATACAATCATCATACCCACTCAGTGCCGATAAGCCCGTCCCAATCCACGCCTAGTCGACGGCGGATACGCGGTCCAGCACTCGTTGCATGGCGTCGGCCGCGTCCCGCTGCAGCTGGGGGACGACCGAGGCGTAGATGTCGGCGGTGATCGCCAGCCCGGCGTGGCCAAGGGTCTTACTGATCACCGCCAGGGGCACCCCCTCGGTCAGCAGCATCGTGGCAGCGGTGTGCCGCAGCGCGTGATATCGAACCCGGCCGATGCCGGCACCGGCACAGAACAGATGCCAGCGGCCGGTCAGATTGCTCGGATCCAGCGGCATCCCCAGCGGGGTGGTGAACAAGTAGCCGTCCTCGCTCCACGCCCAGCCGGCTGCCAGCGCCTCCGCACGTTGCCGCAGCCGCTGGCGGCGCAGCATCGCCACGGTCAGTTCCGGCAACGGCACCGTGCGGTGGCTGTTCCTGGTCTTCGGCTCATCGCGCACCAGCCCCTGGCCGCGAACCCGTTTCAGCGACGCGCGCACCTGCACGGTCCCGGCGTCCAGGTCCACGTCGGGCCACAGCAGGGCCAGCGCCTCCCCGCGGCGAAGGCCGGTCGTCACGGCCAGCACATACAACGCGCCCAGCCGATCGCCGTCCGCGGCCTCGACCAGGGCCCGGACCTGCGCCAGGCTGAGATAGTCCGTCTCGCGCCGCCGCTGACGGGGCGCGTCGACCAGCGCGGCGGAGTTCCGGCTGACCATCCCCCACCGCTCGGCCAGCCGCAGCGCCCGGCGCAGCACCGCCCGCGCGTAGGCGACGGTGCGCGGCGACAGCCCGCGGGCCTCCAGCGCACGCAGCATGACGTGCACATGCTCGGGACCGAGGGTGGCCAGCGGCACGTGCCCGATGTAGGGCACGATGTCGCGCCGCACGATGTAGCGGTAGCCGTCCAGGGTGCTGGCGCTGATCGTGCCGGGCAGGATCTCCCGCGCCCAGTAGGTCAGGAAGTCGGCGGTGTTCCGGCGGGCGTCCAGCACCGGCATGCCGGCATCCAGCCGGTCCTGCACCGCCCGCATCTTGCGCAGCAGCTCGGGCTTGCTCCGCGCGTAGAGCACCTTTCGGCGGCGCAGCCCGCCCACGGGCGCCAGCTCCACCGAGGCCGCCCACCGGCCGTCCGCCCGCTGGTAGACCGACCCCTCGCCGTGACCCCGGCGGCGGCTCACCACGCTCTGCACCCGCCGACCGTGCGCCCCGCCGGCCGGCCGGCGCAGCGCCACCGGCGAATCTGTGGACAGCCCGGATGGCTACATTTTTGGCTACACGGCCAAATCTGGTGATCTTGCCAGGTCGCGGCATTTGCCTTCTGACCTGCGCGTTTGCTTGCTCCCGCGACTGGACTTGAACCAGTAACCCTGCGATTAACAGTCGCATGCTCTGCCAATTGAGCTACGCGGGACCACCGCCACCGTTGGTTCGGCGCCCAGTGAGGCTACCGCATGCAAGTGACGGAACCAGCCTACCCAGGGTCGGCGCTAATGTGACAACGACGGTCCGCCCACCCCAACCAGCCAACCCAGGGAGCTTTCGTGAGCCGCATCGCGTTCGCCTCCGGCTTTGCCGCCGGGTATGTGCTCGGTGCCCGAGCGGGACGGACCCGCTACGAGTCCATCCGCCGGGGTGCGCGCACCTTGGCGGATCGGCCGGAGGTACAGAGCGCGGCGGGAATGCTGCAGGCTCAGGCCGCGGCCGCCGCCCGCTCCGCATTAGGCAGAATCCGCTCGGGACCCCACGCAGCGACGCGGAACTGACCTGCGCGCGACCAGTGCCGGACACGCCGCTTTTTGACCTGATGGAGCTGATCGGTCGACGTCACGCGCTGGCGCTGATCTGGGCGCTGCGCCAGGCGCCCGAACCGTTCGGGGTGCTGGCCTCCATCCTCGCCGCCCCGGAGCCACTGCTGTCACAGCGCCTCCGGGAGTTGCGCGCGACGGGTCTGGTCGAGGTGGACGAGGCCGGTTCGTGGCGGCTCACGATGCACGGGAGACGGCTGCTCGATCCCTTGGAGCAGCTGGCTGGCTTCGCCGATCGCTGGGCCCGGCTCGGCGCCCGACAGCGGGTCCCGCGCGGCTCGGCCGAACTGGGACGAGACCAACCCTGACCGCCGAAGGTCAGACGCCCAGGTCCTCGCGCATCTGGGCCAGCACCTGCTCCGCCTGGCCGGTGAGCGCCGGATCGGTTGTCGGCACGCCCGGGTCATAGCGCAGCCGCCACAACACGGCGCCATCCACGGCGCGGCGGGCGATCACCGTGACGCCCCGACCGTCGGCGAGGAGGGGCACGGCTCTGCTCGCCAGGACACTCCCGGCCACCTGCCCATGAACGGTCACGGGGAGCCCGCGCGGATCCCCGACCGTGATCGCACGAATCTCGCCGTCAATGCCGAGCAGTGTGAGGGTGTCCTCCGCCCAGCTGACATGATCGATCTCGGTCCACCCCAGCCGTTCCCCATAACCCCAGAGCCCAGCGTTGGTGGCGACCAGCGGCGCACCAGCCGCATCTCGCCCCCAGGCAAGCAACCGCTCCCCCGGCGCCGCCGCGACCACCGACTTGACGTCGGGAGGCAGCCGCCTTGCCGCAAGGGCCCGCACCAGATCGGTCCACCAACGAGGCAGCTTCACACCGAGCCAGCCGCCTGCGCCCGCAACGTACGCTTGCGCGCCTCGAGCTCCACGACGCGCCCGAAAAGGCGCGTGTAGGACTCCCCCGCCTGCTCTGGATTGGTCCGTTCCAGCCTCCCTTTGGCCTCGGCGAGCTCACGGCTGACGGCCAGTTCCTGGACCCGGGCAAGGACGGCGGTGGCGTAGCGGCCCTCGTCGTCGCCGACGTAACGGATGGGTTCCACGGCGAGCGCATGTACCGCGGCCCGAACCTCGTCGTCTGGGCTGCTGTCCAGCAATGCTTGCACCCAACCGCCGCCTTCCGGGCGTCCGGCAGCGCCACCGGCGAGGGCAACCGTTACCCGGACCTGGCGGTGCGCCGGCACCGTGAACCACTGTTCGGAAAGATGATCGAAAAGGCCACCGGTCAGCTGCGGCCGCTGCACTGCCAATTTCAGGGCCTCCCGTTCCACCACCGAGGTAGTGACCTGCTCACGGGTCGTCGACGCGGACTGGCTGCTTGACGCGGCCGCGGCGGCCGGCCGGCGTTGCGTCGGGGCGCGGCCGGCCTGGTCCGACGCTGCGCCCCCAGCAAGCTCGGCCACCCGGGCCGCGACGGATTCCACGTTCATGCCGAGCCAACCGGCCAAGGATCGGGCGTACTCCGGGCGCAACGATCGGTCCCGGATCCCGGCGACGATGGGCGCGGTGGCCTGCAGCGCCCGGATACGGCCCTCGGGTGTTTCCAGGTCATATCGGTCCAGGGCGGCGCGAATGACGAAGGTGAACAGGGGCACGCGGCTGGCCACCAGATCGCGGACGGCCGCGTCTCCCCTGGCCAGGCGAAGTTCGCACGGGTCCATCCCGTCGGGACCGACCGCCACGAAGGTCTGGGTGACGAACCGTTGGTCCAGCTCAAAGGCCTTAAGCGCCGCCTTCTGCCCGGCGGAATCACCATCGAAGGTGAAGATGACTTCGCCGCCAATCTCGTCATCAAGTAGGAGCCGGCGAAGGACATCAACGTGCTCGGAGCCGAAGGCAGTGCCACAGGTGGCTACCGCCGTGGACACCCCGGCGAGATGCGCTGCCATCACGTCGGTGTAGCCCTCGACTACCACCGCCTGATGGCGCAAGGCGATCTCCTTGCGGGCCAAGTCCAGCCCGTAGAGCACCTGCGATTTGCGATAGAGGGGTGTTTCGCCGGTGTTGAGGTACTTGGGGCCCTGGTCATCATCGCGCAACCGGCGGGCCCCAAACCCGATGACCTCACCGGCGCGATCGTGAATCGGCCACATCAGCCGGCCCCGGAACGAGTCGTATACGCCGCGCTGGCCTTGCTTTACCAGTCCACCCTTGACCAGCTCCTCGCGGCTGAAGCCGTGCCCGGTCAGGTGCTTGGTGAGCGCGTCCCACGAATTCGGGGCGTAGCCGACCCCGAACCGGGCCCAGCTGGCGGCGTCGAAACCGCGGGTGGACAGGAAATCCCGCCCGACGGCGGCCTCCGGTTGGGCCAGCTGATCCCGGAAGAAGGCGGTGGCCTGCGCGTGTGCGGCAAGCAGCCGGGCACGCTCGCTGGTCTGGCGCCCCGCAGCCGCCCCCCCTTGCTCATAGGTCAGCGCCACACCGGCGCGCCCCGCCAGCCGCTCGACTGCCTCGACGAAGCTCAGCGCCTCCGTTTCCTGCACGAAGGAGATAACGTCGCCGGATTTACCGCAGCCAAAACAATGATAGAAACCAAGGCTCGGGTTGACGTTGAAACTTGGGGTCTTTTCCTCATGGAACGGGCAGAGCCCCTTGAGCCGGCCGCCCCCAGCGCCTCGCAAAGTGACGGTCTCGCCGATGACAGACTGCAGCGCCGACCGCTCGCGCACGAGGGCGACGTCGGCGTCGCGGATCCGGGCCATCGTGGGCGTCCTCCCCGGGCAGCGGGAACAGGGGTGATGCGGGGAAGGACGTCACCCTATCGGGCCGGGCCGGGGGGAGCGGGGAGAGCCGGCGAGCCGGCGATGCCAGGCCGCGGCGCTCACGTCGGTCAGGCTTGCCACCTGGTCGACCACGACCCGCAGCCGGGCGCCGTCGTCGGAGGCGGCGGCCCACGCCGGTCGAAGCAGCGGCTCCAGCGCCGGCCCCCCGCGATCGCACAGCGTCAGCACCAATTCGGTGATCAGCTCGCGCTGTCGCCGCTGTTCGGCTCCCCGACGGCGCATCACGTAGTGCATGGCCACGGCCTTCAGGAGAGCCGATTCGTGCCCGACTATTTCGGGGACGACCAGGTCCGCGGCGTAGCGGACCAGCCGCCCGCTGCCGAACGCCGCCTGGGTTGCCCGCACCGCTTCCCCGCAAAAACGGCCGATCAACTCGCTGGTCATGGCCTTGAGCGCAGCCGTGTCGGCCGGCCCGCCGTCGAAGCTGGCCACCCACCAGGGCTGGGCGAGCAGCGCGGTCCACCTGCGAGCGAGCAGGTCCGGTTTGCCGCCGGGAAGATAGCTGGCGACGGCCGTCGCGATGACCGCCTCCGGGTCGAGGACGTTCGGCCGGATCTGCCCGGCGTAGACCCCGTCCTCATAGTCGTGTACCGAATAGGCCACGTCATCAGCCCAGTCCATGATCTGGGTCTCGAGGCTGCGCCGCCCCAACGGGGCCCCGGCACGCAGCCAGCTGAACACCGGCTGGTCATCGGCGTAGACACCGAACTTGCCACCGTCTTTGGGCCGTGGCCAGGGATACTTCGTGGCAGCGTCGAGCGTGGCGCGGGTGAGGTTCAGTCCAGCGCCGGGGATCTTGACCTCCAACCGGCTCAAGATCCGCAGGGACTGGGCGTTCCCCTCGAAGCCCCCGCAGGCACTAGCGACCTCATTCAAGGCCTGTTCGCCATTGTGCCCAAACGGGGGATGACCCAGGTCATGGGCCAAACAGGCTGCGTCAACCAGATCAGGATCAGCACCCAACGCCTGGGCCATCTCCCGGCCAACCTGCGCGCATTCCAGCGAATGCGTGAGGCGGGTGCGCGGGAAGTCGCTCTCCCCGATGCCCACTACCTGCGTCTTGCCGGCCAGCCGGCGCAGCGCGGCCGCGTGCAGGACGCGGGCCCGGTCACGCTGCAGGGGGCTGCGTGGGGTGTAGGCCGCCGCCTTCGGCGCCTCGGGTCGCCAGCGGCCCAGCGCGTGCTCGTCGTACACGATGATCGAATCTTGAGAACGCGGGGGTGGGAGCCGGGTCAGCGGGTGTCGCTTCCGGCCGTCTCGAGGGCCGCCCTACCGGCCTCCAGCCGTGCGACCGGAACCCGGAACGGGGAGCACGAGACGTAGTCAAGTCCGACCTCGTGAAAGAAATGCACGCTGTCGGGATCGCCGCCGTGCTCCCCGCACACCCCGAGGTGCAGGTCGGGGCGGCTGTCCCTACCAGCCTTTACCGCTGCCTCCACTAGGGCTCCGACACCGTCGCGGTCCAAGGTCTCGAAAGGGGAGACGCCAAAGATGCCGAGTTCGAGGTAACGGCTAAAGAAGCTCGCCTCGACGTCATCCCTTGAGAAACCCCATGTCATCTGGGTGAGATCGTTGGTTCCGAACGAAAAGAACTCGGCGGCTTCGGCTATCTGGCCGGCGGTGAGGGCCGCCCTTGGTACCTCGATCATCGTTCCGATCAGGGCCTGGATGCCGACCTCCGCCAACACCTCTTCCGCCTCTTCCCGCACCGATTCGAGCTCCTGCACGGCACCGACCAGCGGGATCATTACCTCCGGTTGTGGGTCCTTTCCCTTGTCCCTTAGCGTCTTAGCGGCCTCGGCGATGGCCCGAACCTGCATCGCGAACAGGCCTGGGATGACCAGCCCCAACCGAACGCCGCGTAACCCCAGCATGGGGTTCTGCTCGTGTAGCCGTTGAACCGCCCCCAGCAGCTTGACTCGCTTCGGGTCGACGCCCCCGTCCCGTTCGGCAAGTGCCACCTCCACCGACAAGGAGGTGAGGTCGGGCAGAAACTCGTGCAACGGCGGGTCGATCAAACGAATTGTCACCGGCAGCCCGTCCATCTCCGCCAGGATCCCCTCGAAATCGCTGCGCTGCAGCGGCAGCAGCGCGTCCAACGCCGCCTGTCGTTCATCATCGCCCTCGGCCAGGATGAGATCCTCGACGAGCTGGCGGCGATCACCCAGAAACATGTGTTCGGTCCGGCACAGGCCAATGCCCTGCGCACCGAATCGGCGTGCCCTGGCGGCGTCCTCGGGGGTGTCGGCGTTGGCTCGGACCTTCAGCCGTCTCGCGGCGTCGGCATGGTCGGCGATTCGATGCACGGCGGCGACAAGGGGATCCGCATCGGGTGCCAGCGAGCCCTCGAAGTACTCCACGACGGGGCTGGCGACCACCGCTACCTCCCCCGCATACACCTGGCCAGTGCTCCCATCGATCGAAATCACGTCGCCCTCGTTGACGACGACGCCGCCCGGGGCGGTGAACTTGCGGCCGCGGATGTCCACGTCGAGCTCCTCCGCGCCACAGACGCAGGTTTTCCCCATCCCGCGGGCCACGACGGCGGCATGGCTGGTCTTTCCACCGCGGCTGGTGAGAATCCCTTGGCTGGCAATCATGCCCACGAGATCATCGGGCGTCGTTTCCCGACGCACCAGGATCACCTGTTCCCCGCGCTCGGCGAGCTCGTGAGCCCGGTGCGATTCGAACACTGCCTTGCCGACGGCCGCGCCGGGGCTGGCGTTCATTCCCCTTCCCAGCCGGGTCGCTTTCGAGGTGTCCCCAAAGCGCGGGAACATCAACTGCGCCAGCTGGCCGCCGGTGACGCGGGTGACGGCCTCATCCAGGTCGATCAGGCCTTGGTCGACGAGTTGGGTGGCAATGCGGAAAGCGGCACCTGCGGTCCGCTTCCCCACCCTGGTCTGCAACATCCACAGCTTGCCGCGCTCAATCGTGAACTCAATGTCACACAGGTCCCGATAGTGCCCTTCTAAAATTTGCATGATGTCGAGGAGCTCCGCGTACGCGGCATGGTCGACCTGTTCCAGATCGGCCAGTGGCACGGTATTGCGGATCCCGGCGACGACGTCCTCGCCCTGAGCATTCTGCAGGTAGTCGCCGTAGATCCCCTGGTCACCCGAGCCCGGGTCACGGGTGAACGCCACCCCGGTGCCGGAATCCATACCGAGGTTGCCAAACACCATGGCAACGATGTTCACGGCGGTCCCCAGCTCGGCCGGAATGCGTTCCTGCCGGCGATAAAGCCGCGCCCGGTCCCCGTTCCAGGAGGCGAATACCGCTCGAACGGCGAGGTCCATCTGCTCGCGGGGTTCGGTGGGGAATTCCCGGCCGGACTGCTCACGGACAATCGTCTTGTAGGCCTTCACCAGCGCCTTGAGGTCCTCGACATCAAGGTCGAGGTCGTTCTCGGTGTTCTTTGCGGACTTGGCGGCGTCGATAGCCTCATCGAAGTGCTCGCCGGCCACTCCAAGCACGGTTCGCCCGAACATTTGAATCAGCCGCCGGTAGGAGTCATAGGCGAACCGGTCGTTGCCTGCCATCTTCGCCAAGCCAAGCACCGACTCGTCGTTCAGCCCGATGTTCAAGACCGTATCCATCATGCCGGGCATGGAGAACTTCGCTCCCGAACGCACCGAAACGAGCAACGGGTCGTCGGAACCGCCGAGCGCCTTGCCCATCGCCTTCTCGAGCGAGGCGAGATGCTCGTCCACCTCCATCGCGAGGCCCTCCGGCTCGCGCCCGCTGCCGAGGTAGACCTTGCAGGCCTCGGTGGTGATGACGAAACCGGGAGGGACGGGAAGCCCAAGGTTGGTCATCTCGGCGAGGTTGGCACCCTTGCCACCGAGCAGATCCTTCATCTCCCGGTTGCCTTCGGCGAAGTCGTACACGTACTTCGACATGCATTCTCCTCGATCGTTCCGCCGGGTGCTGCCGCGCACCACCGAACCTACCGCCGGCTAGAGGCTGGCACAGGCCTTAGTAAGTGTTGGGAAAGCGGTCATGCGGCGGTCTTGGGCTGCCAGGGCCGTCGGCCGGGTGCCGGTGCGAGGCGTCGGGTCATCAGCCCGATCATCGACCACTTGATCATGGCTTCGGAGTGTTCTG
>JAABUP010004561.1_pt1 | contig 22390 bp, 21 predicted proteins | sample 5559201 | NCBI WGS metagenome assembly JAABUP01 (sample SAMN10711887, study PRJNA513373) | rock metagenome | isolation source: Antarctica rocks | place: Antarctica | reverse complement strand
TGAACGTTCCATCGACCCCCTCACGGCGCCCCTCAGGCCCGAACATAAACGCCACAGCCAACACCCGACCGCGCGATGTCCCGGCGAACGCCGTAAGACACCAGCCACCTAGGCAGGGTTCACGGGGTCGGCGACGGATGGCTGTGGCGCTCGTGTCGTCTATCCCGTCGAGCTCGGACGAGGTCGTCGTCGCGCCGTGGTGCTCGTCTTGCTGAGTGCTGGGGCCCGGGTGACGTGGTGGGCGTCCTCCCGCAAGCCGTCGAACGCGTCTTCGAAGCGCGTGCATTCCGACTGCGCCTGACTGCCGAGCTGACCGCGTTGCGCGAACGCCGAGCCAAGCATGTGACCGCTCGTCAAACTGTCTCTATCGCCAGTGTGAACACAACTGCGCGGCGATATCTGATGTCTCGATGCGAAATTGTTTCGTGTCGACAAACACCTCGGTTCCCGAGGTATGGTTTGAGTCCCCGATGAGGTAACTAATGATTTCCGCAACTACTAGCCCGGCGACTACTGAGCAGGTCCAGCCAGTCGCTGCCGCGGTGGAGTCCACCGCCGCGATCTGTCTAAGATGATCCTGTAGAGTCGGATACTTCACGGTTAAGTGATCCTGATAGCAGTGCCAGCATGATGTCAGCCCGGGTACAAACAGAGGGCCGACGCGGACAGTTTCGGGGACGTTGCTCATCGTGATAAACGGAATACCAAGTTCTCCGCAAGCATCGCTGACCCAACCTGGCAACTTGTCTACCGGCTCATCTCCAGCCAGGCAGACAATGTTTGAGCCTCGAATGAAACGGGTGACATCGTCAGGTCCACGCAGATGTTGATTCAGTGAGCGCGAACTTACGGAGCCGTTGAGAGCGCAAAATTTCGCAGCCGCAGTTGTCACCTTTGGTAAGCCGATGTCCGCCTCATTGAAAAGGATCTGACGGTTCAGATTGCTGAGTGAAACAGTGTCACCGTCGGCGAGGGCGAGCGTACCGATCCCGGCAGCCGCGAGGAGGGTGCCGACAAGCGCGCCGACGCCACCCACGCCAATGATGGCCACCGTGGCGCACTGTATGCGTTCTTGGGCATCGTGCGAATTACGAGTCTCTGTGGACACAGTCTCAAAGAAGGCGAGTTGCCTATCGTACCGTTGGAGGTCGCTATCACTTAAGGTGGTGCTGGCGGGAATGTCGACGAGTAGCCCAGCGTCGCGAAGGTCGTCGATAAATCCAATTAGGTCTCCTGCAACGACGGCTGGGTGCTTGGCGATGACTGTTCGAGCGACCGTCGTCGGGTCGGTAGGGGTGCGCAGTAGCTGGAGCGCAAGAGCGTGCGGTGCGTTCGGTGGAGGAACGAGGATGTCCTCGTCGCCAAATGCTGGAACGATGTGCAATACGCCGCCCGCTTCGGTGACGACATCCACTGCGGACTTCATTTTCGTCTGAACCACTTGCGACCCCCTTATTCTAGGATGGACCGCGGTCACTCTGCATGGTGACCGCGGTCCATCGACATCATGCTCAGATGCCCTTGTTGAAGCGCGACGGCTTCATGACCTTCTCGACCTTGATGATCTTCTGCATTTCATCACCTCCCTTCCGTGGACTGATTGACCATCTTGCACGCAACGTAGATCGCTTTGCCGTGCAAGTTTTCGTCGTAACCGAGATCGAGTGTTCCGTCGATTCTCAGCCCGTACACTTCTTGGAATTGCAGCCCTGACTTTCCGAGGAAGTCAAGAACCTCCGCTAAGGTGTGATGTCTCTGAATCTGGCGAGTGGTCCGTCGTATCACCTGGTCGCTGGCAGTCTCGAAGATCGTAATCTCCAGCTCAGAAGTTCCTCCTGGTTGAAAAGATTGCTCGCCTACGGGTTCGGTCACGCAGAAGAAGGTGTTACTCTTTACAACAGAAGTGCTAGAGAAGAATCCCCGGTAGGATTTTTCTGTGTTAACATCAAAGATTAGTAGACCTCCATCACACAGGCCAGCAGCGATGTTTGTGGCCGCTGCGGCTGCATCTGCGGCGGTTAGCATGTGATTGAACACACCGTCGATGGCAGTCGCGAGGTTGGCGTTGCAAAGCATGCTTTGTGTACGTGCATCCTGCAAACTAAACTGTACATCAAGACCCGCGGTGCGTTTGCGAGCAACCTCAAGCATCCCTTCGCTGAGGTCAGTGGCAAAGACTTTCCAGCCAGCAGTGGCAAATCGGCTCGCAATCTTTCCAGTACCGGTTCCAACATCCCAGACACGACCTTCGGTGACGCCGTGTTTACGTGCGATATCCGTGACAATAGTAAACCATGCATCGTAGTCGTCGCCAGAGGTGTAGAAATCGTAGACTTTCGATAAGGTGTCGTACTCGATTCTTGTGTCCAGCATCAGCGCTCTCCTTTCGTATTGGACCAGCTCTACTGCCGTGTTATTACGACCTCAGCTTCAGGGCGTGGGCGAACTGAACGCGATGAACGACACCTGTCACGTGAGGACCGACCCCTGCCTCTGTGTGTCACCTGTGCTGCACCTGGGTACTTGATGTGAAGCGATCGTTTCAGACTCTAGCATAGATGTGAAGGGAGCGCTTCAGATGTAGGGTGGTTGTATGGCTGACCAGGACCGCGAGTACACCGAGATAGAGCGGCTGCGAGCACTGGCTCACCCGTTACGTGCTGAGCTGTACTACCGGCTGGTTGGAGAGCGTCGGTCGACGGCGTCACGGCTTGCCGAGCAGGTATTGGCGTCCCCGTCTCTCGTGAGCTATCACCTGCGAGAGTTGGCGAAGCACGGTTTCGCGGCTGCCGCTGGGGTCTCGGACGGCGACAACCGTGAACAGTGGTGGGAGGTGCGCGAGATCGGGGTGAGGTTCCCCGCTCCGCAGGGTGTGGAGGACCCAGCTGAGCGGGTCGTTCTTGACCAGATGGAGTGGGTGACGTACCTCAATCAGCTCCGGCGGATCGAGGAGTACCGGCGGTCCCGCGAGGAGTGGGGCTGCGAGTGGGCGCAAGCGGCGTTCTCCGCGGACTTCATCCTCAAGCTCACCCCGGAGGGACTCGCAGACCTCTACAGCGAGCTCGACGAGGTGGTCACTCGTCACGTGGAAGCTAACCCCTCGGGAGAGGACCGCCTCGATGACGAGAGGATCGTTACGGTGATGTTGTACGGGTTCCCGTTGCGATGAGCGTCCGCAACCTCCCGGCGCAGCCGAAGGCGTCCTATGACCCGAACGTGTGGAGGTGGCTAGCCGGGTTCGGTTTAGGGCTGCTTGGTGATCAAATCTTTTACATTGCCCTTGCATGGACCGCGGGCCAGGTCACGTCCGCATCGATGGCTGGGTTGATCGTGGCGGTCGGTGCGCTCCCTCGGGCACTTTTGCTGCTTGTTGGTGGTGCCGTCGCGGATAGCCTAGGGGCTCGTCGAGTCGCGATTGCCAGTGACGCCACGAGATTTCTAACGATGGTGGCATTCGCGGTCGTCACCGCCTCCCAGGCGCGATCTGTCGCCGTTCTCATAGTGCTAGGGCTACTGTTCGGAGCGATTGACGCGTTCTTCTTGCCGTCCGTTAGTGCCTTGCCGCCCCGGATCGTTACACGCGCCGAACTTGCACGCACCCAAGCCCTTCGATCAGTCGTGCAACGCCTCGCCGCCGTAGGTGGCCCTCCGCTCGGCGGCTTCCTCCTCTCTGGCTATGGCCTCAGCGCGGCACTGACACTAAATGCGGTGCTGTTCGGCTTCTCCTTGCTCGTTCTCATGTTGACCGAGGAACGTGCGGGTACCCCGTTGACGCAAGATCCTGAGGCGGTGCCGCCCGGACACTTGCTACGCGACATCAAGACGGGTCTTGTTTACATAGGCAGCAACAGCGCGCTACGCTCGATGCTGTCTCTTATTGCGATGGGCGAGTTCGCCTTCTCCGGTCCGTTCTCTGTCGGACTTATTCTGCTTGGTCAGGACCGTGGCTGGACCGCGTCCGATGTCGGCTTCGCCCTCGCTGCCTTCGGGCTTGGAGCCGCCATGTCTGCTCTAACGATATCCGTGCTCGGCCATGTACCTCGCGCAGGGCTTGTGTCACTCATCGCAATCTTCGCCATGGGACCAGCGATGGCAGGCATCGGCTTAAGTCAATCGACGGTCACAGCCCTCATCTTCGCAGGTATCGCCGGTCTGTGTAGCGGCGTGTGTGCAACACTCCTGGTCAGCCTCTTCCTCCTCACGAGCGATCAACGTCAAGTTGGCAGGGTTATGTCGGCTCTGAGCCTTGCGACTTTCGGCGCCGCACCGCTGTCGTACTCGGCATCCGGACTCATCGCAGACGTGCTCGGAACAAACGTCGTCTTCATCGCCTGTGGGATCCTCGTGTCCGCTTCCGCTGTGGCCGGCGCATCGTCCCGGCAGCTACGCGCCTTGGTCCTGCCACACGCCGAAGGGAGCCGCACTGCGGGTCGCCCTGGGCCTACGGATTCCTGAGGTGGACGCATTGCGCCGACCAGCCCGACCGCAGCTCGGCGTCAGAGTCGGTGGCGCGGGGTCACAAAGGGTGCCGTCAACGCCCTCTCCAACACGGTGTCGACCCTGGCGGTCGGCCTCGTATGGTCGATCTCGTTCACGATCGAATCGAGGCGTCCCAGGGCGCGAAGCAGTTCAGGAAGACACCCGCGAAACAGCTGTGCCCATGTCCGCCGCGTCGGTGCGTGTCGATACCCTCGGGCTACCCGTAACCGCCGGAGCGCAGAGGAGGGTCGTGACGGCAACGACTTCTACGTCGACCGCGACCGCGACTTCGACGACCGGGCAATCAACGACCGCCCCGCGCTGGCGCCCATCCCGCGCTGGCATCCTGAACGTCTATCAGTACGAAGATGAGACGCTGCACTTCGCGGGCGGGCGGTTGCTGTTGCGGGGAGTGAACGGCTCGGGCAAATCCACGGCGATGAACATGCTGCTGCCGTTCCTGCTGGAAGCCGACACGCGCAAGATCGACGCGGCTGGTGAGCAGCGGGGTGTACTGCGCTCCTGGATGCTGGCTGACACCGAGGAGACGCAGCGGACCGGCTACCTGTGGATCGAGTTCACCCGCGTCGACCCCGAGGCGCCCGGCGGCCTGCGCCACCACACCGTGGGCTGTGGCATCCGAGCCAACCGCAGCACCGACCGGGTCACGCCCTGGTGGTTCTCCACGCCGCGCCGAGCCCGCATCGACTTCTCCTTGACGGCCCAACGGATCCCGTTGGCCGTCGAGGCGTTGCGTGCCGAGCTGGGTGCAGACGCGGTGTTCACCTCCGCCGCCGACTACCGCGCGGAGATCGCTCGGCGGTTCTTCGGTGGCGCCGACCCGTCCGGGTACCTTGCGCTGCTGCACCAAGTCCGCAACCCGCGGGTCGGGGACCGGATCGACGCCGATCTCCCGCAACGGCTGCAGGAGGCGCTGCCGCCGGTGCCCGAGGACGCGGTTGCTGACGCCGCCCAGCCACTGGAGGACTTGGAAGGCCACCGCCACAACGTCGTTGCGTTGACCAGGACCGACCGGGCACTGGCCAGCGTGCTGGACACCTACCGGCACTACGCGCGTCGCATCCTGCTGGCCGCGGCCGGCCGCGGCGCGGACGCGGTGAGCTCCGCGCGCTCAGCGGTTCAGCGGCGCGGGAAGTCCCGCGCTGCCGCCGAACTCGCGGCCGCCGAAGAACAGCGCCTGGCCGGTGAAGTGCTGCGCCTGGGACGTGCGCACAGCGACGCGACGGCGACACTGGCCGGGTTGATCGCCTCTCCCGCCTACCGCGAGCTGGAGGCCCTGCTCGCCCGCCGTGACCACGTCGCGAGCCTGGAGGCCCATACGGCCACCCTTACCGGCCAGCGCACGGCCGCGGAGAAACGGGTCCTCGACGCGGTGGGCCGCATCACGTCGAGTCGCCGCCGACTCGACGGGGACCTGGCCCGGGTCGGCGACGGTGTGCGGGCGGCGGACCGGCATGCCCGCGCTGCCACCGTCCGGCTCCCGCTGCCCGATCCACCGGCGCTGCGCACGACAACACTGGACACCGGCGTGCAGGGCCCTGACGCAGACGCGCTGGACGGGGTGGACGTCCGAGCCGCTGCGGACGCGGTGCGGGCCCGCCGCGCGCAGGTTACCGACGTCATGGCGGCCCTTCGCCGGGCCGAGGACGCCGACAAGGCGTGCACCACCGCACTCGCGCAAGCCACCGCCGCCGACGAGGAGGCCCGCCAGGTTCGGGAGCTCGCTGCGAGGGCCCGGGCCGGCGCCGACGAGGCCGCCCACCGGCACCGCAGCGCCGTCCTGACCTGGGCCGACCGGCTCGCCGCCCACGCCGCCGAGGTGCCGCCATCGCAACCGGACGGACCGCTGGGCTGGCTACCTGCACCACCTCGCCCCGATCCGGGTGGCTCGGACCTGCGCGAGACGGCCCGCACCCGGATCGCCGAAGCCGTCCGGGCCGTGGCCGACCTCGATGCCACAGTCGAACCGGTACTCGGGGCCGCGACCCTGCGGGCCGAACGTGCGGCCGCTGAGGTCACCCGGGTGGCGGCCGAGCTTGCCGAGGTTCGCGCCGCCGCGGAACTGCCACTGCCCCGAGCCCGCTGGCAAGCCACCGAGCCGGCAGACGCGTCGCTGTTCGCCTCGCTGGTCGACTTCGCCCCCGACCTGGACGAGGCGCGCCGGGCCGGTTTGGAGGCGGCATGCGAGGCCGCGGGGCTGCTCACCGCGGCGGTGCTGGCCGACGGCTCCGTCCTGGCCGCCTCCGGGGAGCTGCTGGTCGCCGGGGGCTCACCGGTCACCCCGAACCTGGCGTCGCTGCTGGTCCCTGCGGGTCCCAACGCCGGAGCGACGGCGCAGGTCCTCGCGCACATCGGTCTCGGAGCGGGTTCAGCGGCCACACTATGGGTGGCCGAGGACGGCCGGTTCGGCGCGGGAGCACTGCGCGGCCGCCACGCCAAGACCACCGCCGAGCACATCGGCGCCGGTGCACGGGCCGCCGCCCGGGAGCTGCGCATTGCCCGGCTCGAGGCGGAGGAGTCCGCTGCGGTGCAGCGGCACGAGCGTGAGCTCGCCGTTCGTACCGCACTGGTCGCCTTCCGGGCAGGTCTGGGCGAGCTCGCCGCCGCCGTGCCGTCCGCCGCCGCCGTCGACGACGCCGCGGCCACCGCATCCGGTGCACTCCGTGATGCGCAGCGCAGCGCCGAGCGGGCCGAGGAGCGCCGCGCTGCTGCGGTGACCGCACAGAGCTCCGCCGAGCAGACCTGGGCCCGCGCCCAGACTGCGGCCGCCGAGGCCACCCTTGCGCTGGACGCCGACGCGCTGCAGATCGCTGCCGCCGCAATCGAGGACGCGGCCGGCGTGCTGCGGGTGTTGCCCGACCACATCGAGACTGCCCGCCGGTCGCAGGCTGATTGGGCAGCTGCCGTCGCCGAGTGGCAGCACGAGGCGACGGCGCTGCGTGCAGCGGCCGAACAATCCGACACGGCAGCCGCGATCAGCGTCGCCGCCCGAACCGAGCTCACCAGCGCCGAGGCCGCGCTCGGTGAGGAGCCCGAACGCGTCGCTGAGCAGGTGGTGCAGATCACGGCCCGCCGTGACGGGCTGGCCAACGACCTGGACGCCGCCCGCGCAGCGCACACCAGCGCTGTCGCCACCGCCGCCACTGCCCGCGCGGAAGACGTCGTCGCCGCGCAGTCGGCTGCAGCCGCCGAGGGGGTGTGCCGGCAGCACCGGGCGGCGCTGCTGGCCGTCGCCGCGACATCGGGCCTGCTCCCAGCCGCGGTGAGCGGGTCGCAGCCCCCGGAGCTGCCCACCGACGCCGACACGGTGGACGGCGCCGCCCGGCTGGTTGCCGTTGTGCGCGACACGGTCCCCGCACCGGAGCGTGACGTCGACGAGGACGCGCTGGACCGGTCGCTGCGTGCAATCCGCGACTCGCTCGGCGCAGGCTGGGATGCTGAGGCCCGCCGCACATCGGACGGCGCTCCGGTGGCGGTGGAGGTGTCCGGGCCCTACGGCCGCCGGGCGTTGCTCGACGCCACGGTGCAGGTGGCCGCCGACCTGCGGCGGGCGCAGAGCCTGCTCACCACCCAGCAGGATCAGGCGCTGCGCAACCTGCTGCATGGGCGCATCGCGCGCGAGGTCGCCAGCGCGCTGTTCGAGGCCCGCGAGCTCATCGACCGCATGAATGCGATCCTCGGGGAGATCACCACCAGCCAGGGCATCGGCGTGCGCCTGGAATGGCGCACCCGCGGCGACCTGGACCCCGCTGCGGCCACCGCGTTGCGGCTGCTCGCCAAGGACCCCGACGCGCGCACCGCCGAGGAGGACGCCTCGGTGCGCGTCGCCGTGGCTGGGTTGGTGGAGGCGGCCCGCGCCGCCGACCCGGACGCGTCCTACCGGGACGTCATCGGTGGGGTGCTCGACTACCGCAGCTGGCACGAGCTGAAGATCTACCTGCGCCGCCCGGGTCGGGGTGACGAGCTGCTCAGCCGGCGAACTCGGCTGTCGGAAGGCGAGAAGAAGCTGGTCACGTACCTGCCGATGGCGGCGGCGGCGGCCGCTTCCGCAGCCGCGGCCGATCCACACCGCGTGGGGGCGCCGCGGCTGATCCTGCTCGACGACGCGTTCGCGAAGGTCTCCGAAGACAACCACGCCCGGCTGTTCGGGCTGCTGGTGAGCCTGGACCTGGATTTCGTGGTCACCAGCGAGCGGTTGTTCGGCACCCACGCCAGCGTGCCCGAGCTGGCGATTACCGAGGTGCTGCGCGATCCCGACCTGCGCACCATCGCCTTGGTGCACTACCACTGGGACGGGCGGCGACGCACGGAGCTGACTGCCTCGTGAACCGCACCGAAGTTTTCAGTTACGTCACCGAGAGCCCCGATTACCGCGTGATCCTCGGCGTGTTCGCCGGCACGTTCTTCGCCGAACTCACCCCCGACGACGTCACCGCCCGCCTCGCCGACATTGGCGTCGAACTGCCCGCGGAGACGGTCGCTGCCCGACTGGAAAGCCTGCGTGGCTGGGGCAACCTGGAGGTGTCTGCGTCGGTCGGGCAGGTCAGCACGGTCGCCGATTACTACCGCCGCCGCAACCGCTACCTCATCACCCGGATCGGGCAGGAGGTGCACGAGCTGGTCGAGGGCGTCCTGACCCAGGTCGACGACGTTCGTGACGTCTCGCTCGGCCGGCTCGACGCGCTCACCGCGGCCCTCGAGGCGTTAGTGGCCCTCGACGCCAGCCACGCCGACCCTGCGACCCTTGCTGACGCCGTCCGTGCCGTGTTCGACCCGCACCGCGCCTTCTCCGCCGAGATCACCCAGTTTTTCGCGGCGATCAACCAGTGGCAGTCGCGTTTCGATCTCAACGAGTCAGAGTTCGCGTTCTTCTCCGAGGTGCTGGTGGGCTATGTCGGGGAACGTCTGGAATCGTTGGAGCGCCGCGCCCGGCCGATTGCCGCCCTGCTCGACGCGCTCGCGCCCGCAGTCCCCGTCCTGGTCTCCCGGGCCCGCGACGGCCTCGCGGCGCGGGTCGCAGACGCGGGGTTGGACGGGGTGCGGGTCCGGGCGGGCCAGGGCAGCACCGTGCAGGACTGGGACAACCTCTCGGCCTGGTTTCGGGGACGCCCGGGCGCACCGAGTCGTATCGCCACGCTGGGCCGTGACGCCGTCAACGCCGTGCGCACCCTCACCCAGAACCTCATGCGGCTGTCCCGTTCGGGGGTGGGTGGGTCGTCGCGACGGGCCGACTATCTGCGTCTGGCCACATTCTTCGACGACGCCGGCCGCGAGCGGCCCACCGAGCTACCGCGCCTCGCCGCCGCCGCATTCGGCCTGTTCGGCTGCCGCCACCTGGGTGCGGCCGCGGGTGATGAGACCGACCCTGTCGCCTCCACCACCTCCTGGTGGGATGCGCCGACCGCGCAGGTACCGGTGAGCCTGCGTGAGCGCGGCAACACCACCAACACCGGACGACCCGGCCAGGTGCAGGACCGCTCCATGCAACGCGGGCACCTGTTGGCCCGCCGGCGCGCCGAGGAGGAACGCGCCGGCTCCATCCGCTCGGAGCTGCTGGACGCCGCTGGACCCGACGGGGCGCCGTTGGACGGGGTCGTGGTGTCCGAGCGCGCACTCGTGGCGTTGCAACGGCTGCTCGGCCCGGCCGTTGCCGCCATGGGTCCCGGCCGCGCCAAGGGTGAGGCTGAGCGAGACGGGCTGCGTTGTGTGGTGGAGCGTCGCCCCGGTGACCACACCACCGTCCGCACCCCTGTGGGTGCGCTGCGGCTGCTGGACCTGTGCCTCACGATCACCGCGGCGCAGGAGCCCTGATGCGCGACGATCCGCAGCGGGCAGGTGAGCTGACCGGCGCGGCCCGCGCTTTGCTGACCCACCCCTGGCGCACCGCCGAGGCCGACCGCCCGTTGTTCGTGCTCATCCGTCGGCACGCGGAGCAGCTTGACCGCTGGTTCACCCAACGCCTGGGCTACCGGCTCGTCGTGGGCACCGACACCGCCAGGCTGGTCAAGTCCGGGCACATCCCGGCCGACCGCGGGTTGCGCACCCACACAAATCGTCCCTTCACCGCGCGCGAGTACGTCCTGCTCGCCCTCGTGCTCGCGGCCACCGCAGCCGGGCCCGACCGGGTCAGCCTGCGCGACCTCGCGCTGCAGGTCCGCTCCGCCGCCGCCGACGCGGGCATCACCCTTGACGGTGCCACCAGCGAGCGCCGTGCGCTGGTTACGGCACTGCGCTGGCTGGTGGAACACGGCGTGATGCGCGAACTGGATCGATCGGTCACCGGCTACGAGACCGACGCCGACGCCGACGCCCTGCTGGAGGTCCGCAACGACCGCATGGCGCTGCTGCCAGCTCCGGCGCTGGTGGACGCGGATTGCGCCGCGGATTTGCTGGAACGGGCGGCAGGCGAGGGCACCGGCCGGGCCGCATTGCGGCGGCGGCTCGTGGAGGAACCCGTGCTGCACGCCGAGGACGTTGCCCCCGAGGACTGGGCCGAATTGCGGCGCCGGTTCGGTGAGGAGGTCCGCTACTGCGAGGAGATGTTCGGGCTGCTCGTGGAGGCCAGGGCCGAGGGCGTCGCCGCGATCGACGTGGACGGCGGGTGCACCGACCTCACGTTCCCCGCCGGGGGCACCACCGCCCACGTCGGGCTGCTGTTGCTCGACGCCCTCACCACCCGGCATCGCGACGGTGCCCCCACCACCGCGTTGGACACCGAGGTGCACGAGCTACTGGTGCGCTACGGCCGCTTCTGGCGCAAGGACATCGAACCCGACACGCTCCGCAAGGAGGCCGTCGAGCTGCTGGTAGCGATGGGCGTGGTGACGATTGAACCCGACGGTCGGGTGCGCGCCCGGCCGGTCGCGGCCCGCTTCGCACCGCGCGTCGCCGTGGCCGAGTCCGACGACGTGGGGCAGCAGAGCCTGTTGTGAACCCCTTCCTCGCTGACCCTGCGCTGCAGCCGCTGTGGCGGGCTGCGGGCGCGGCCCTGGACCGCAACGGCCTCAGTTGGCGCGGCCGGTTGACGCTGCCTGAGCTCACTGCCGAGGGCAGGCGCAGGCTCGGCGTGCTCATCGAGACCCGGATGCCGGGTACCCGGCGCACGGTGTCCCTGGACGCGGTCGCAGCGGGGGTGGAGCGGCTCACCGGCGACCCTTTTGTTGACATTCTGGGCGCACTCGGGTACGCACCCGTCGGCCGTCGGGAGGCCGCGCTGGCCCGTCGCGACGCCACGCAGCAACGACGAGCAGCCCTGGACGCCGCGACGTCAACTCAGTTGGGCGCGGCCGGTTGGGTGCTCGCCTGGCGCGACGCCGCCTGGGTCGATGGGCTCTTCGCCCGGCGCACCGCTGAGGAGGTCACCGCGGACCTCACGCGGGTGGGGCAGGTGCTGGCGCGCGCCGGTGGGGGCCACAGCCGCACCGAAGTGGCGGCGCAGCTGTTCGGCGACGCCCACGCACTGGACACCACCACCCGGCTCGCCGGTCTGGTCTTGCGCGCGCTACTGCTGCGCGACGGTCCGGCCGACGAGCGCAACCCGTGGGAACGCGCCGGCTTGCCGCTGGATCTCGTCTCGGCCCCGGTGCTGACCTGGGCGTTGCCGCTGATCGGCACCGGCGGGGTCCCCCAGGCGGTACGGGCCATGACGGCGGCCGGTTTGCCGGTCCAGCTCTCGGTGCTCGCGCTGCGGGCGGCGCCGCTGAGCGTGGCCGCGGACACCCCGGTGCTGGTGGTCGAGAACCCGCGCCTGGTCGAGGCGGCCGCCGAGCGTCGCCTTGAGGCGGCGGTGATCTGCACCAACGGCAACCCCACCACGGCCCCCAACCTGGCCATCGCCCAGCTGCGAGCCAGCGGTGCGCACCTGCGCTACCACGGTGACCTGGATGCGCCAGGACTGGCGATGGCTGGTCGTGCCAGGGACGCAGGATGCGAGCCGTTCCACATGTCGGCGGCGGATTACCTCGCGGCGCTGGCCGACGCACGGACGGCTGGGGTCGAGCTGCCCCGTTCTGCCGCGACCGCACCCCCAACGCCATGGGACCCGGCTTTGGCCGTCGCGTTCGACGAGCATCGCGCAGTCGTTCATGAGGAGCGGGTGATGGAGGAGGTTCTGCGCGCGCACGCGGGCGGCAGCGGACGACACCGAGGGTGACCAGAAGGCTGGTACGCGGTGCCGAGCGTTGCGGTGTGCCCTGTCCGCCAGATGCAGCCCTCATGATCGGTGTTTCGGCATGAAACCATGCGGGGATCGCACGATTTCATGCCGAAACGCTGATCATGGAGCCGCTGGTAGCGTCCGCCACCAGCACCCGATCACCAGCACCCGATCACCAGCACCCGATCACCGACGTCACCGCGGTGAACCTCCGCCTGAAGGAGCTCCGCCGTGGACCAGCTCACCCTCGGTGTCGTTGCCACCTCGCGCAAACCCGACGAGCGTCGGCTGCCGATCCACCCGGCCCACCTGAACCGGATCGAGCCCGAGCCGCGTGCCCGGACCTACCTCGAGCACGGTTACGGCGAGCGGTTCGGCGTAGCCGACTCTGACCTTGCTCCCAAGGTGGCTGGCTTGCTTACCCGTGAGGAACTGATCGCCGAGTGCGACGTCGTGTTGCTCGCCAAGCCGCTGGCCGCCGACGTCGCCGAGTTGCGCACGGGTGCGATCCTCTGGGGCTGGCCGCACTGTGTGCAAGACCCCGAGCTCACCCAGTTGGCCATCGACCGGCAGCTCACGTTGATCGCGTTCGAGGCGATGAACCACTGGGGCCCCGACGGCTCCTTCGGGCTGCACGTGTTCCACAAGAACAACGAACTGGCCGGGTACAGCTCGGTGTTGCACGCCCTGGCGCTCACCGGGTCCACGGGGGACTACGGCCGTCGCTTGCGTGCCGCCGTGATCGGCTTCGGGGCGACTGCCCGGGGTGCAGTGACCGCGCTGAACGCCCATGGGGTGCACGACGTGCACGTGCTGACGCACCGCGAAGTGGCCGCGGTGGGCTCCCCCATCCACTCGGCCAACATCGTGCGCTTCGAGCACGACGCACAAGGCAGCACCGTGCTCACCGCGGACCGCCCGATGCCGCTGCCGGAGTTCCTCGCCCAGCACGACATCATCGTCAATTGCGTGCTGCAGGACACCGACGCCCCGCTGATCTTCCTGCATGAGCACGACGTAGCCACGTTGGCACCGGGGACGTTAATGGTCGACGTCTCCTGCGACGAGGGGATGGGTTTCAGCTGGGCGCGGCCGACGACTTTCGCCGATCCGATGTTCACCGTCGGTGGGCGCGTGCAGTACTACGCGGTGGACCACAGTCCGTCCTATCTGTGGAACTCCGCCTCCTGGGAGATCAGCGAGGCGCTGCTGCCGCACCTGGCGGCGGTGCTGGGCGGTCCTAACGCGTGGCTGGCGGACCCAACGGTGGCACGCGCGATCGAGATCCAGGACGGGGTGGTGCGCAACCCCGCCGTGCTGTCCTTTCAGCGCCGATCGGAGCATTACCCGCACGAGGTCATCTGAGCCGGCAGCGGCTCACCGCGCTCGACGCAGCAGGTCGTGCTCGGCGAGCGCGGCCGGCAGGACAAAGGCGAACATCTCCTCGGGGGTGACGTTCGCAGCTGGACCGAAGCCCTCGACCACCGCGCCCAGGCAGGTGAGCCCGTCGCGGAGTACCCCCCGCACCCCGGCGCGTTCGGCTGCCCGGTCCACGTCCGCCGCGGGCTCGGCGATCAGCACCGGCGCAAGGTCGGGGGCCGCCGGGTCGTGGGCGTGCGCGCCCCGCAAGCAGCCCACCAGCAGCCACCGCGGCGCCCGTGCTCCGGGGGGTAGAGCATTCAAAGCGCCGGACACGTTCTCGCCGAACGATTCTGCGCCCTGCGCCGGCTCCAGCTGCACCAGTACCTGCGCGGTGGCGCAGACGAACGCGTCCACGGCCTCGGCCGCATCCAGGTCCGGCTCGAGCAGACCGGCCAGCAGTTCGACGCCGGTGCTCGCCGCCAGACCGTCGGCCAGCGCTGCGCCGACCGACTGCACGGCGGCCGACAGCGGTACCTCCGCCCACGACGCAGCTGCGACGGCGGCCCGGCCACGGGTGAACCGGGCTAATTGGACGCAGGCGTGCACCAGTGGTGCGTCGTCGCTGGTCTCCGACTCCGCCAGCATTGCGGTCCGCACCAGCTCCAGCGGCGCGCCAACCCGGTGCACCAGGCGTCCAGCCACCTCCTGGGTCTGCTCGGCTAGGGTGCTGGCAACCCGCCGCAGCCAGGTAGCGCCCGGTCGACCGGCGGCGCGGACCTCGTGCGCCACCTCCCGAACCGTCGCCTCGTCGCCGTCGGGACCGTCGACCGCCGCCACGGCCAGGTGTACCCACAAACCGGCCAGGGTGGCTAGGGCCGCGTCGTCCACCATGTCCAGCCGCTGCAGCAGCTCGTCGTCGGCGAGGTCGGCGCCGAAGGCCGTGCGGGCGAGCCGGGCGACCACACTGACCGCCGCACGCACGGTCTCGTCACGGTCCCCGCCGGCCAACAGCACGTCGCCGACGCCGACGGCACCGGCGGGGGCGCCGGGCACGTCGGAGAGCAGTCGGATCACCTCGTCCTCGAAGGGACCGGTCTCGGCCAGTACAGCCGATACCGCCGCCGGCCCCGTCGCCGACACCGCAGTGGCCAGAGCGACCGACATCAGCTGACCCAGTGTGGCCTGGAACTCCGGCGGTCCGTACGCGAGCCCCCTGACAAGGCGAGTCGTGGTCTGCTCCGCGTCGAACTCTCGGTGATAGTGCGCCAGTACCGCCGACGCCAGCAGCTGCTCCGGCGACTGGTCGGCGGCGTGGTCGTGTGCGTCGTCGTGCAATAACAGGTCCACGTCGTCGGCCAGCCACGGCGCGAGGCGTCCCCGGAGGGCGTCGACCACCTCCCCCACCGGCAGCGCCAACTCGGCGGTAAGGCGCTCGCAGTCCACCGGTTCCGCCCAGAAGTTCGCGGCCGGCTCGGCATCGACCACGGCCAGCAGCACCACCCTGCCGTCGTCACCGGCCTGGCCCGGCAGCGCCGCCACCAGCGGGGCCACCGGCAGCTGCCAAGTCAGCGAGTGGCCGTCGACCAACACTCGAACGCTGACCGTCGGTGAGCCGGCGCCGTCGGAATGCACGTCCACCCGGGCGTCAGCCCCACGCAATCGTTCGACCGCGTCCACCGGGAGGAAGGTGTGCAGCAGCACCGCGGGCTCCAGGGTGTTCGCCGCGTGGGCATGCAGCACCGCTCCCGCGGCGCAGGCGTAGACAGGCGGTCGGTGCTGCTCAGGTGCGCTCACCTGCCCAGTGTCGCGGAGGGGGCAACCCTCGGCACCATCAGGCCCGGGGATGAGACGCTGTTCGCGCCGTCTCGCCCCACCCGATGAGGAGCCCAGTGGCCACGATCCACGAAGTCCTGCAGATCGAGCAGGTCACCGACGACGTCTTCCGGGGCAGCTCTCCGGCCACCAACCTGCAACGCACGTTCGGCGGTCAGGTCGCCGGGCAGGCGTTGGTCGCGGCCGCGCGCACGGTGTCGGCGCAGCTGAGCGTGCACTCCCTGCACGGGTACTTCCTGCGGCCCGGTCAACCCAGCCTGTCCACCGAGTACGTGGTGGATCGGGTGCGCGACGGTCGCTCGTTCTGCACCCGCCGGGTGACGGGCATGCAGGACGACCGGGCCATCTTTTCGATGTCCGCGTCCTTCCACACCGGTGACGACGGGCCCGAGCACCAGGACCAGGCCCCGCGGGTCCCCGGCCCCGAGGAGCTGACCGACCTCGCCGCGCCCGGGGCGCAGCAGGAGGCCTGGTACGCGCGGGAATGGCCGGACTGGGACATCCGGCAGGTGCCCGCCGATCGATTGCACATCCGACCGGGAGTGGCTGCCCAGCAACAGGTCTGGATCCGCTACCGGCACGGGCTCCCGGACGAGCCGGTGTTCCATGTGTGTGCCTTGGCCTACATGAGCGACATGACGCTGCTCGGTTCGGCGCGGGTGCCGCACCCCGACGTCGTCACCCAGGGAGCGTCCCTAGACCACGCGCTGTGGTTTCTGCGGCCGTTCCGGGCCGACGCATGGTTGCTGTACGACCAGACGTCGCCGTCGGCGGGATTTGGCCGGGCGCTGACCCAGGGCCGGATCTTCGACCAGCGTGGACACCTGGTGGCTGCCGTGGTGCAGGAGGGGCTGATGCGGACCGTGCGCCAGCGCGACTGAACCGGTTGCTTACCATGACGGGGTGGACCCGGTGGCAGCCTTGCGACGCACCGCGTTCCTGCTGGAGCGCTCCCGGGAATCCACCCACCGGGTGCAGGCGTTCCGCACCGCGGCCCTCGTGCTGGTCCAGCTCCCGGAGGCGGAACTGGCCCAGCGGTTGCGTGCCCAGAGCCTCACTGAGCTGACCGGCATCGGCCCGAAGACGGCGACCGTGGCGCAGCAGGCTCACGCCGGGCAGGTGCCGGAGTACCTGGCGCGGCTGGAGCAGGGCGCGGGCCCGTTGGCCAGCGGCGGGGAGCAGTTGTTGCAGTCATTGCGCGGTGACCTGCACACCCACAGCGATTGGAGCGACGGCGGCTCCCCCGTCCCGGAGATGGCGGCCACGGCGGTGGAGCTGGGCCATGAGTACCTCGCGCTGACCGACCACTCCCCCCGGCTCACCGTCGCCCGCGGGCTGACCGCCGAGCGGCTGGAACGCCAGCTGGAGCTCGTGGCCGTGCTGAACGACCGGCTGCCACCGTTTCGGCTGCTCAGCGGCATCGAATGCGACATCAACGACGACGGCAGCCTGGACCAGACCGACGAGCTGCTCGCCAGGGTGGACGTCGTGGTGGCCTCGGTGCACTCCAAGCTGCGCAGCGACCGGGACACCATGACCGCACGGATGCTCGCCGCGGTGCGCAACCCGCACACCGATGTGCTGGGGCACTGCACCGGGCGGTTGGTCGCCGGCGGGCGCGGCACCCGGGCCGAGAGCGAGTTCGACGCCGACGCGGTGTTCGCCGCCTGCGCCGAGCACGACGTGGCGGTGGAAATCAACAGCCGTCCGGAGCGGCTCGACCCGCCGCGTCGGCTGCTGCGACTGGCGGTGCAGGCCGGGTGCCTGTTCAGCATCGACACCGACGCGCACGCTCCTGGTCAGCTGGACTGGCAGGCCTACGGCTGCACGCGGGCCGAGGAATGCGGGGTGCCGGCCGAGCGAGTGGTGAACACCTGGCCGCTCGAGCAGCTGCTGGCGTGGACCGCGCGCTAACGACCTTCCCCGGCCAGGTCGGGCTCGGCGTGCAGGCTGACCGGATCGGGCCGGGGACGCCTCGGCTCCCGCACCCCACCGAACCCGTCGTCGGGCCGCTCCTGCGCGCGCACCGCCAGCGCATCCTGGCGGCGGGCCTGCTCGCCGGGACGCGGGGACTGGGAGGTGACGACCCACCAGCCGGGCCCGGCGAGCATCGACATCGGTGGCCCGTCCGGGTCCAGCGCCGTCAGAACCAGCCCGGCCCGCTGTGCGGCCTCTCGAGCCTCGGGCACAGTCATCCCCATCACGTCTGGCACGACCACCCCGCGCCGGAAGACACCACGTCCGGGTTTCATGATCACCTCCCCAGGCGGACGGTACGCCCGCGGTACCGGCTACGGTGCGATGGTGCTCCAGCCGCTGGCAAACGTGTTGTCCGTGGCGAGCCTGTCGGGCGCGGTGTGGACGCTGGTGCTGGTGGTGGCTAACCGGCCGTTGCTGCTGGGCGCCCGGATGACCAGGGTGTTCCTCGGCGCGCTCGGAATACTGGAGGCCGGGTTGCTGGTGCAAGCGGTACTGAGCACGGTGCTCACCTTCACCACCGCGCAGCGCCTGGATGCCTTCTCGCTGACCGGGTATGCCCTCACCCTGCCGCTGATCGTGCCGATCGCGCTGGTCTGGGGGCTGAACGACCGCTCGCGTTGGGGCGCGGGTGTGGTACTGATCGGCCTGGTGACCGTGCCGGTGATGATTGCCCGCATGAACGTCATCTGGTCCGCCCGTGTCTGACGCCAACGACCCCTCAGCGGGCGAGCAGTGCACCGCCGCGGCCACCCGCTCAGGTCCCGGGCGTCTGCTGATCGCCGTGTACGGGGTGTTCGCCCTGGCGGCCACGGCACGGTCTGCGGTGCAGATCAGCACCCGGTTCTCCGTCGCGCCGCTGGCCTTCGTGCTCTCGGCGGTGGCGGCAGTGGTGTACCTGCTCGCCACCTTCTGCCTGGCCACCGGCACCCGCACCACCCGGGCAGTAGCGACAGTCAGCCTGTTCGTCGAACTTGGCGGGGTGCTGGTGGTGGGCACGCTCAGCTTGGTGCAGCGGGGGTTGTTCCCCGAAGCGACGGTGTGGTCGGACTACGGCCAGGGCTACGGGTTCATCCCGGTGGTGCTGCCGGTCCTGGGGCTGACCTGGCTGCGCCGCACCGCCCGACCCCAGCCTGACCCGACCTGAGGAGCCACCCGTGGCCGTCGACCGCATGCTGCCCACCTCCGAAGCCGAGGACCTGCTGGCCCTCACCCGTGAGCTAGCCGAGAAGGAGCTGCGCCCGCGGGTGGCCCGGCACGAGGCGGACGAGTCGTTCCCCGAGGGTCTGTTCCCCACCCTGGGCGCCGCCGGACTGCTCGGGCTGCCCTACCCGGAGGAACTCGGCGGCGGCGGGCAGCCCTACGAGGTGTACCTGCAGGTGCTGGAGGAGCTCGGCGCAGCGTGGGCGGCGGTCGCGGTGGCGACCAGCGTGCACGGGCTGTCCTGCTTCCCGCTGGCCACCTTCGGCACGGCGCAACAGCAACAGCGGTGGCTGCCGGACATGCTCGCCGGCGGGCTGCTCGGCGCCTACAGCCTTTCCGAAGCGCACGCCGGGTCCGACGCGGCGGCGCTGAGCTGCAAGGCGGTGCCCACCGAGGGCGGCTACCGGGTCAGTGGCAGCAAGGCGTGGATCACCAACGGGGGCAAGGCAGACTTCTACGTGACGTTCCTGCGCACCTCCGACGACGGCCCGCGCGGGGTGTCCTGCTTCCTGGTGGCCGGGGACACCGACGGGCTGAGCCTCGGTCGGCCCGAGGAGAAGATGGGCCTGCGGGCGATCCCCACCACCAGCGCCCACTACGACAACGCGTTCCTCGACGCCGACCGGCTGCTGGGCGCGCCAGGCCAGGGGCTGCCGATCGCGTTCGCCGCGCTGGACTCCGGGCGCCTGGGCATCGCCGCGGTCGCGGTCGGTCTGGCCCAGGGTGCGCTGGCGGACGCGGTGGCCTACGCGAAGCAGCGCACCACGTTCGGGCGCCGCATCATCGACCACCAAGGGTTGGGTTTCCTGCTGGCCGACATGGCCGCGGCGGTGGACTCCGCCAGGGCCACCTACCTGGACGCGGCCCGGCGCCGCGACGCCGGGCGCCCATACAGCCGGCAGGCGTCGGTGGCCAAGCTGGTGGCCACCGACGCTGCCATGAAGGTCACCACCGACGCCGTCCAGGTCCTCGGCGGCTACGGCTACACCCGCGACTTCCCGCTGGAGCGCTACATGCGCGAAGCCAAGATCATGCAGATTTTCGAGGGCACCAACCAGATTCAGCGCCTGGTGATCAGCCGTGAACTCGCCTCGTCGGGTTGATCAGCTGAACCCGGCCGGGGCGTGCGGTAGGTAGGGCTCCTCCAGCTGCGCGACCTCGTCCGCGGTGAGGGTGATATTCGTGGAGGCCACCGCGTCGTCAAGATGCTCAGGCTTGGTGGCACCCACGATCGGGCGGTGACGCCGGGCACCTGCGACACCCAGGCCAACGCGACCTGAGCCATGGGCACACCTCGACCTTCGGCCACCGCGGCCACCCGTTGCACCACCGCGCGGTCGGCCTCGGCGGTGGCGTCGGAGCCATACAACGACTTGCCGAAGGCGTCGGTGCCGGAGCGAGTGGTCTCGATCTCCCAGGGCCGGGTCAGCTTGCCGCGGGCCAGCGGACTCCACGGAATCACCCCCACGCCTTGATCGACGCACAGCGGCAGCATCTCCCGCTGCTCTTCACGGTGCAGCAGGTTGAGGTGGTTCTGCATGGACACGAACCTGGTCCAGCCGTGGGCGTCGGCCACATGCTGCGCTTTGCTGAACTGCCACGCCCACATCGACGACGCGCCCAGGTACCGCGCCTTGCCGGCCTTCACCACCTCGTGCAGCGTCTCCATCGTCTCCTCGATGGGGGTGTGTGGGTCCCAGCGGTGGATTTGGTAGAGGTCGATGAAGTCGGTGCCCAACCGCCGCAGGCTCTGATCGATCTCGCTGAGAATCGCCTTGCGGGACAGCCCGGCTCCGTTCGGCCCGTCGTGCATCCGACCGTGCACCTTGGTGGCGAGCACGATCTCGTCACGACGGGCGAAGTCCCGCAACGCTTTTCCCACGATCTCTTCACTGGAGCCGGCGGAGTACACGTTGGCGGTGTCGAAGAAGGTGATGCCCAACTCCAGTACCCGCTTGATGAAGGTTCGGCTGGGCTCCTCGGGCAGGCTCCACGGGTGGGTGCCCTGATCGGGTTCGCCGTAGCTCATGCACCCCAGGCAGATCTGGGAAACCTCCAGGCCGGTGTTGCCGAGTCGTACCTGTTGCACTGCATACCTCCGGTTGTCGCGTCGGGACTCGCCCTGCCACCCATCCTTGCCGACGGCTCCGTAAGGGCGTGCGTTGAAAGCACAGACAGTGTTGCGGGTATCGGACATCAGGAACTTTCGACCCAGAGCGCGGGGACCCGTCGTTCGTTCACTACGTTCGCCACGCGGATCGTCCTACGAGGCCTCGATAGCGTCACTTCCGGACGCCTCACCCCTAGTCTGGCGAGTTGATCTCAGCTTCTACGGGTGCGGCCCGAGGGTGAGGATCGTGAGAGTGTCCGGCGTGGGGCCGTACAGCCACCAAATGCGCCAGGCGCCCGGGGTTCTGTTCTCGATGTAGGACTCCCATACGTCCTCGCCATTGGGCCCGGTCAGTGACTGGTACTTGTGGGAGTTCAGTCCTGGATGACTGGGGCCGATGTCGTGGAGCAGCCGCAGGGTCTTCTTGGCTTTCTTCAACTTCGCGGCGTAGGCGGGCTTGGCGAGGTCGTCTAAGACGCGAAGTGCCTCATCGGTGTAGACCAACGCGAAAGGGGGCGCGCTCACTGCCCGGCGTTGTCCTCGAGCAGATCATCTCGCCGGCTCACGCGGCCCTGGGAGGCGTCAGCGAGGCCACGGAGCAAAGACGCACGTAGCGCTTCGTCCTCCCACACCAGCAGCTCACGCTTCGGGATGCTCGCCAGCGGGGTCAGCAGGATTTCCCCGGTCGAGCGGGTGGAGACCAAGAACCGGTCGTTGCGGCGTACACCAGCGCGCCCGAATGCGATCCGCGCCCGGTCGTCGGCTGCAACTTCGGCCACTGGCTCGAAGCCGGCAAGTGCGCTCACGATGGTTCCTCCTCGTTGTTCGTCTCGCCTAGCCTACCTCAAGTGGGTATATGGGTGTCACCCACACTGCGAAAACCACAGGCCTGGCATCAGGACGGGGTGTTGCGGCGAACGATTGAGCTCGCCATCGCCCTGCGGGACGCGGCGGCGCTGTATCACGCAGGTGTATTACGCTAGCGTGTATGGCTGAGACACTGACGATTCGGCTCGACGCAGACGACCGAGCAGCCCTGGAGGCGGCAGCTCGGGGGCAGGGCAAGGGTCTGAGCGCGTTCATTCGGGAGCTGGCCGAGGCTGAGGCACGACGGGTGCGGCGAGAGGCGATACGGGCGGATGGGGATCGCGTGGTGGCTCATCTGGCCGCGCACTCTGAGGCCCGCGCCGAACTTGATGAGATCGGCGCACCGCTAACCGATCTTCCGTGAGCCGCCACGCGGCCGGCAG
>JAABUP010004558.1_pt1 | contig 22397 bp, 16 predicted proteins | sample 5559201 | NCBI WGS metagenome assembly JAABUP01 (sample SAMN10711887, study PRJNA513373) | rock metagenome | isolation source: Antarctica rocks | place: Antarctica | reverse complement strand
AGTAAGCTAAATTAGAACGTACACCTAAGGAAGGTATAAGCTAAGATAGATAACTAGATTCAGGCGCTCTACTACGTCGCCGGCTCTATATAGGGAGCGGTTCTACCGGTTAGTAGGCTTATATACGTGGTAGTAGTAAGGCCTGCGATAATATTCGCGGCGCCAGTATAATATAGCCTAAAGAATACCCCTAGGGCGGTAGGGAAGCACGTAAAGACCCTGACGACGATCTAAAATAAAGGACTGCGTAAAGTACTAGGGGCGTATAAGGCCACCCTAATTCCGGTCCTAGAGGTAGAGGCAGGAATCCCGTCGGTAAGAGACTTCCTTGACAAGGCCTTACTACGGAGTAAGATCCTCCGAGGGATATATAAGACGGTCCTGAAAGGGAACGCGAAGATCAGGTCTCGGTTATAACTAAGAAGGGGTAGGAGGCGGCGCCCTCCGCTACCCCCGTCAGCTAAGAAGGAGTCTTAGGCGAAGCGGTCGCTAAACGGGGTACTTAATAGCCCGACGCTACAGAAAAGGATACTAACCTAGTAGGAAGGCCGGTAGTAGGGCCGGTGGCGCCACTACTAGCGGGGATTAGAGGGCCGAAACACGAGCCTAGCACAGAAGGGTGACCTAGTAGGGGGGAGATAGGACCTCTATAAAGGCCTAAAGAAGCCGGAGAGCTCTGTAACAGTCTAGTTACGCACGGATAAGATTAGGTTTAACTACTTCCTATTTATTAGGAAGGTACCTAGGATCCTAAGTCCTAGCTACCCGTGCGGGGCGGTGAGGCAGACCGGTAAACACGTCCTACTATTCTATCCCGACTATTATACTAGTAGGAGTTAGATATTACTAGAGGCTGGGTCGGAAGACTATAGTACTATTCTCTTATTACCGATAGGGATAAGGGCGGCGGCGAGGTAGTTAACTAGGTCAGGCGCCCTCTACTAGTTTATGCTAGCGAAAGAGATGTTAGCGAGAACCGATAGAGAGGAAGGGCCCCGCCCTAACTAAAGAGAAGAGAATATAGTCGACGAAACCTTAGTATTATAGACGGTAGACCCGACCCCTTAATATACCGCCCCGATAGCAGGCCTATCGGGGGGGGGAGGGAAGGAGCCGAATAATAGTATAGCCTGCGGATAGTAGGTGGAGTTTTTATCCCTTAGCTAGGTTTCTCCCCGAACGACAGGTGCGCTAGGCGTACCCCCCGAATAGTCTACCCTTATTAGCTTTAGCTAGTATAGGAGTATAATTAATTAATTAATTAATTAATAACTATTATATATATAACTTACTACTATATTACTAATTATTATCATTATTATTATTACCTAGGTAATTCTTTAAGGTAGTATAAACAGGTAATATATATCCCTATAATATCAAGGGGGTATTGAAATTCTAATTAAAAAACATTCTATTTTCAGAATAGGGGTATTTATAGAGAAAGTTTAGTATCCCTAACTATTCTATTAGGGGCTTAGCGTCTTGGCGATACCTTAGCGAGTCGGGTCGGTCTAACCTAATTCGCTAAGATATCAGGGCCTTAGTAAGTTAATGCTAAACGCTAGTACTAGGTATTCAGGTAATAGTCTAACTTAAGGGCTTAGAAGTAGCCGTTATCTTAGTTATTTAATAATAATAATAATAAGGAAGGTAGAATAAGATTATATATCTATTATTACCCTTATTAGATACTTACTAATAAGGGGTAATAAAACGAGTAAGGTATTAATCTTCAAAAATTAGGTAAAGTAAGCTTAGAAACCGGATATAATGCGAGCTGACAGTATCGCAAGCTATTAGCGGCGTATATAGTCAAGAAGGACTGGTGGCTAGGATACTACTCTCCCCGTGAAAACGCTATGGGTTCTTGTGACGACAGAACAGGAGCGAGGGAAAGGTACATGAAATGCTCCGCGAGGCCGTGCGATATCTATGAGCCCGGAAGCCCTGTTTATAAACAAGAGGACCCCCAATCACCAAGATACTCCTCAGAGGTAGGGGAATTCGGTGAATTCATCAAGCTATTATCTGGATATAGATCTGTTTTATGGCTAGTATCTATGTCCGTCGTGCGTCTGTTTGCAGTCCAGACATCGTGCTTAATGGTCAGTGCACTTGCCATGGAGTTACAAGTGGTGGTCTCCGTGGGAGAAACGGAATTATGACTGGAGTTTACCGGTATGCTTCAATCTATGGCTATGACCTAGCTACTAATATATTCTACTAACAGCATCACCACCTATCATCCCTACCGGGACTTTCCCTTTCTCATTCCTGCACTAGAGCTTGATGTTCATCACCTACGCGACCGTATCTGGGGACATGCAGAGCGTTACTTTGCAGAGCTTCGGGGCATCAAATAATTGCGGACTCTGTGTCCTGCTTTTGCCAACCACGTACCACTGAGACTCGATGGCAACGCTGAATACTGCAAGCGATAGCTTCTGCTGGTACTAGGGCGTAGCGATTATTGATTCGTGCCCCGATACCACCTTTATTGATGTTGCGATTGATTCTTCGGAATGCCCAGCCATACTCATCTTAGACGACATAGAAATGAAAAGTTGAGGCCGATGATAAGCTTGCCATCCGCATTAGCATAATAAAGCCATTCTGGATTCGGATTTCAAACCCAGATTATGCTGTTTCCCAGGTGCTGGACTTTAGAAATTGAAACAGAATCCGAACCGATTTGATTTCTCTGGATACATCAGCAAGAGGGCATGGATCAGAGAATAGTCACAGCGATCATACGCTTCCGGGAGGAGATGTGTGGTCACTGCGACCGATTCCTTTCGCACCTCATCGTGGTCTCTCGCCCTCTTCTGGAGGAATGTAAGTCTGGACGTTGGTGCTAATACTTGTAAGCTTCCAGACTGGCCTACAGGACTGCATAAATCGGCTAGGTCTATGTACTCTTACCACCAAAACGAACTTACGTTACACGTTCCAGCGTTCCAGAGGAGGGCCCCTTCATATTATAGTTAGCGACGTCAAGCCGGCCACATTTGGGTATAGCGAAGGATCACATTGGCAGGATTTCCTTAGAAGAGCGATTCAATTATCGTGATTTTCAACAGGAAATACGCAACGGTGGAGTAGGGTTTGCCGTGCGTTTAGACTCGTAATATTGACGACGAGCCTTAGAAAGAGAAGGGTGTAACGGAATCATTATTCAGCAAGACGATTTTCGGTACTTTATATTCGATTTCAGAATGAACTTGCTCTGCTGTCGCCAGCGAGGCGCTTTTTTTAATGGTTGATTCGTCGTTAATTCGTCGTTGATTCCTTCGTTGATTTGTCGTTAATTCGTCGTTGATTCGTCGTCGATTCGTCGTCGATTCGTCGCTGACTCGTCGTTATTTAAAAGCATCTACTTTTTTACTAGACTTGGATTTACTAGCATATCGCTTATTTAGCATGGAGCTTTTCATTTTAGGTTATACGAAAGATATCGGAGGGCATTCCTTAGCTTTCCTAGTTACCGCTATTTATGCTGCAGCATGTGAGCTGCTCAGTCCTCCGTGGATAAACACGCTGGGAAAGGCTTCCGACGTTGTAACCCTTAGGTAATATCTCGTGTCAGAAGCGAACAAGCAAGAAGCATTAGCAGGTTACCGAGATATAAGCACTTGCCAGGGGACTTGGTCGAGAACTCTCGATGTGGCGAGCCGAACTCTGAGCACGACGGGGATATGACGAGAAACATGGCTATGGTAATTTATAAACAGTCGCAATAATGTAAGATCTTCGAATGCGCACGTAATAATTACGACAAAGGAATCAAGCGTTTAGCAGTAGGGACAAGGCACGAGAGGAGCAATAATTCTTGAATCGGCCGGCCTGTGCTATAAATCACGCATGTAAAGCATCCGATCAAACAACCAAGCCACGCTAGGTCAAAGAACATCGTTTGTCGCCGGAGAAAGCTAATGAGGGTGTAGCATTAGTATTCGAGTTGGCCGCTCACTATTGTATAACGCTTCTCGGAATATCTTATTGTGCCGGCTCTACATAATGCATCAACTCTAGACTATAATCGCTACCACTTCTTCTCCCTCTACAATGAACAAGCGATGTGCCCCTAAGATACCCTTTGAAGCGCTTTTCTACGGAAGTGACACCTTCGTTCAAGATTTGGCGTCGCACTTTCATCAAAGTAACAATGACGCATCTCGAGCGCTGGTAACAACTGTCATAAATATCGCGAACTATGACGATAAAATTGCCTCAGACAATCAATTTCTCCTTTCAAATCAGGCAGCCCTACAGTCCTCCACAATTGCCCTTACCGCAGGAAGTCAATCAATTCCAACACCATCTAAAAAGATTTCATACGTCGATCCACATCACTTCAATCGCATATTGAAACGGCGTGAAACAAGAAACCAACGTACAATGAAGCCAGGATGCTCGCCAGGAAACCGAAAAAAGTACGTCAGTAAAAGCCGATATGAATGGGCAAAAGGGCGACAGTAATTACGACGACGCACTCGATCCTTGTAAACAAGCGCCAATAGAAGGGACCCAAAAACAACCACCTGAGCGTGGCGATGCCTGCAGGCAATCGCTCGCACAAGCTTCAGCCTCGGCCCGTATAAACCCATCCGAGCCACTCTCCGCGCACATCTCGCTTTGAAACAGCAAGAAGATGATTGGAACATACGAGATAAAACGGTTCCAGCTTCAAAGGTATGCCTGCAACAATATCAATCGCGGTTGACGTTAACACAGTAAACAGAGTTCCTCTAAACGTTAATTCTCCAAGGATTTCTGCAATCGAGTGAAGAGGCAGAAGCCTATAAGTGACGGGGAGACTGATCAATCTGTGTTCTCAAGGTCCGCCATTTCCGTTACTACCTCAGTCACTTCCTCCGTCTCTGCCGCTCAAGCGTCTCTGTCCCCATTATTAACGGCGCCGGTGGTATCATTACCTCGTCCCTCGCCATAGATGCACCAAGCTTGCTTAACTTTGGCCCACGCAAACTCATCAGGACCATCTAAGATTAATAAAGCGTTGACAACATCGTTTTATAGAGAGGAGGAGCTAGAGATCTTGCACAAACAGTTCTCACATGCTGGCCAAGCGCATGCTTAAGGCGGAAATATTTGGTCCTTCCTCTTTTGCCGGGTTCCTCTGCAAGCTCACCAGACGATGAAGGCACATAAGGGTGCTAAAACAGGCATGCAAGAATTGACCCTTGGCTCCATCAATAATGGACGGCTAGTAATCCGTAGAGCTACCAACGACGCCAAATCTGCCACGCGGCCCAGCCTACTTGTCGTCGTGATTGCCGCCGGCCGGTATCGAGGAGAAATCTTGGGTTGATGGCGGGGCTGTTGCTACAGTTGAAGAACAATAGGACATAGCCAACCCCGCATTCCTGGGAGGGAATGATGACTACTCGCATAAGTAGTGGATTATATTGTTTTAATAGGCGAACGAAATGGCAGCATCCATAGCTGGTGGCATCAAAAATTGACGGCATCCGCAATTGACAGCCCTCAACGGACGGCGGGCACATTCAGAATCCCGAATTGGCGGCATCCAGATTTGGCAGCGACACCGCTCATATTGAGATGTGTTTTTACAGTCTCTCGATTCAGCCTCTCACTATAGTCGAGATGCTCCTTCCTGAGCGACACTTATCCAGTGGATCTGCAGCCAGGTTCCAGAACCGATGACTCGTATTCTTCTCAGCTTTCCAACCTCTTCGCCCTTCATAGCAGTCGCAGATTGCTGTTCTAACTTGAACCCTCGGAACCAAAACGAGAAAGACTTGTCGCCTTTGCTTAAAGACATGCGGGAGTTTTCTCTCGGCTTGGGGCTTCATCACGACGAGGATAGCTCTCCGGCTTTCCTAAGAATTGTCAGCTCCATGCGTAGCCCCAAACGCTTGGTGCTCTACCCCTCTCGTTTCTCACTTCCCTTATACTAGGTTATGCTTCTATAAAAATGCCATCAACGACAATGCTGCGGGTTGGCATTCAACGATAGAGAATGTGATCCAACGATAAACAGCACGGGTTTGAGCAACGGAGGGTAGAGAGAGTTACTTTTCTTATTGTTGAGGCAGAGGGCGATTATGTATAGGTGGATGTGGTGGGCAGCAGTCTCTGCCAAGAAGTGGGTGGCTAGGCAGCCGATCCGTCGATTGGAAGCCGCACATACGGGTGCATTAGCGCAGTCTAATATGTTCTCGCGTCCGTAAATTTTCTCTCATCATTAGACAGGAATGCATCAAGATATGCCAGCGCGCCCGTGTCCTTCTCGGTGGTGCTCTTTCTACCATCCCATTCTCCCATTCGAATCCGTACTGAATGAGCACTCCTACTTGCTGCGCAACTATACGCAACGGTTAATGCTACGGTCATGAACCAAACCTCTTCGACAGTATCGTCACCTACCCACCGGACCGATCGTCTTGGACGGCAGCTCCACGTGGGCGTCAAGCCACCCCCCTTGAACGGTATCCTTCCCCGCGCACTGAGCCGTCCAGTCTTGCCGCTCGCTCAACTTGTCGCTCCACTTGGGGCCCAAGCCATCTTCCTTTAACGGCATCCTCGCTTGCCCATCGACAAACCTTTTTAAACGACGCCACCATGTGGGCACCGAGCCACGCCCCATGGGCCGGTTCCCTCTCTCGCGCACTGGGCGATCCACCACCTGCCGCCATCACCGCTTGGGCATTGGGTAACCCTTCCCGCTGGGGATGGGGGCAGGGGCGGAGCCGGCCCATTGCAGGCCCACCGCCTGGGCACCAAGCCATTCCGTTGATGAGTACCTCAATGACGCGATCAGGGAGAGTGGAAGCCGTAAGTGATACGTGATCGTTGTTCCTATTACGACCTATGAATTAAGACGAATTTTAGAATTCCTTATCGTCACCCAAGATACAAAACTCTGCTCGAGATGTAAATCCAACAGAAACATTCCCCTCGCCTTCCATTCGAACCCGCCATCTATCCGCACTGCGGGATCTAGAAGCTCAGATCGCGGGGTTAAGGGGGAAGTGATGGGGTGGCGAGGTATGAGCTGTAAGGATTTACAGCGGGAGGTTTGGGGTGGAGTGGAGACGGACGATGAGGAGGGTGGGAGAAGAGTAAGGGTAGTTGATGGCGGTGATGGCTAGGGAAACCAGAAGCGGGTGAAAGCAAGGTGGGTCAAACGCTCATATATTCTCCTTCTTAACTACTATTCATCTCGTAACCATTCTTCTACCTCAAATCCAACCCGTCTGAACTGCTTCGCTGTAAAGACAACATGGCCGGAATTTGCCTTTGTGACCACAAGAGTGTTCATGTTATGACCCCAAATTCGTAACACCTCACGATCCTTGAGTGTCCCCTCGGAGTCCGAGATGTTAATTGTGATGCCAGGCCGCGGACAGCCACGCCAATATCCTGCAAGCCAACGCCAGTGGTTCTCGTTGCTGTATGAGTCTGTAATAGGCATCTGAGACGCAGCTCTTCCTGTAGACATCAACGGCGAAAAGGGAATGATGTTAACGCATGCGATTTGAGATTTGGAAGGCATGGCGATAGGAGAAACAGTGATCGATCCATGCTGCGAAAGGGATGGTGGGAACCGGAAGCTCAATATAAGCGTTCCAAAGCATATTCCAATCCTGAATAACTTGAGTGTAATGAAAGAGATCTGTGGTCTCAGGGTTTTGCGGTTGAACAGAAGTTTCGTGGAAAATTCGAACATCGAGCCCCGAGTGTTTGGTGATATGATGATGGAGGTATTTGATCATGAAAAGAACGGCGTCCTTATCCACATCATCCACAGCAATGACCTTACCTCTTAATGGTTCGAGCGGGCGAGCCCGTAGAATAGTTGATAAAATCTCGATTTATTGAATGATGGGTGGGCAGATCATCGGGAGCAACGGAATATGCTGTGACGTAGTGACTGATAAGCCCGAAATCTGAAGAGGCGGAAGGTTGATGACATGCGGGCCTGTACTTTAAGAATGAGGATCACCATGGAACGGCGTCAGGCATCGGTAATCCAGGCGTTAGATTTGGGTCATAAAGAGCCGCGGAAGGAGGTGCTACAGCTGGCACAGGAATTTCGGGGCTTCTACGAGGTGGAAGACTACCAAAGATCTGGTGCCGAAGGGGCTGGATGCTGGTGGTTTGAGAGGTGGTTGTGGAGACAAGGGAGATACGGTCTTGTTGGTCGGTGAAAACCTTGGGATTTGGTAGCGGTGGGACGATAGCGCTCGGAGAATCGTTGCTAATTGCGTTGACGCCATTTAGACAAGAATAATCGGAGATTACTGGTGGTTGAGGATGGGAAATTGATGAGGGTCGTGGTTACTTATTAGAATTACTGCAGCGCCGGCACTTCTCCTCAGAGCAGAGTCGTTGCTCTGGCTCTAGGTGCAAGAACTGGTAAGCCGAAGGCCTCAACTCTGCATGGGAGAGGAAGTTTCGGCTCTGAGGTTTGGCGGCCGATGTTGGGGGAAGGGGAGTCCCTCCATGCTGTCGAAGCAACAATCGCTATCCATGCGCAGTAGTCTTGTCCCTGCAATTACAGCGCTGACGTCTCTTTACGTGCGAAAAACAGGCATGTGGACGCAACAGATCCTCCGCCTGCGCTGACCAGTGAAGACATTAGGACAGCTTCACATGCGATCATTCGGGAAGAATACGAATAGCTTTTATTTAGCCTATCGTATCGTACAGCTCGCAATCGTACAAGATAATAAAAGATAAGGACGAGGTGGAGAAGTTGCAATCAATACCCACTATCCCTCTGGGTTCCTTGCCTCTATTTTATATCCGCCACCCCAGCCTCTGTGCCCCTTCCCTTCCTCTCATCACCACCTTACCCCAGCCCCAACTGTGCATCCGACACATAATGCGAACCCCCTGCGCACCTGTATCCGCCGGCTTGCTTGATCCACCGAAACCCCGTAACACAACCGAAACCCCGCAACACATACTCCTAGCGACCGCAACCTCTTCTACGCCGCCGCTTCTTTCTTCTTCTCCTCCTCCGCAGCCCTTCTTTCCCGCTCTAATCGCACCAGCGCCTCCTCCCGCCGCCTCCTTTCCAACTCGTGCCGCACCCTCTCCTGCTCGAACCGGCGCTTTGCCTCTTCTGCCTCGGCGGCCAGGCGCGTGACTTGGGCTTCCTCAGCGGTGGCGCAGCGACGCTGGTATGCTTCCTGTCTTTGCTGTTCCTGGCGTAGTCTTTGCTCGTCCTCCTCCTGCTTCCGCGCGTGCTCGGCCTCAAGCTCGGCGTGGCGCGTAAGGAGCTCGTGGTAGTACTTATCACGGGCGGCCGTGGCCTGCTTGTCGAGTTGTAGGCGCGCCCAAGCTTCGTCGCTGACGCCTGGGTCGCGGGGGTCAGCGGACACCGTTTTAGGGCCTTGTCCTTCGGGAGGCAGTTCTTCCGGCGGTGGATCCTCGGTCTGCAAGGGCGGCTGGCACGTCTGCGTTCCCATGTTTGGAGGCGGCGGCGCATTTTGGTTTCGAGGGGCCGCAGTTTGCGTCGGAAGGTGGGGTTGGACGGGGAGTTTGGTAATAAGGTCTTTGGCACGCTTGCTGCGCTCGGTGATCATGGCATCAATGGCGGTAAGGACAGTGGTTTCATCGAGGCGGATGAGTTCTGGCGAGGTTGGATCCGCCGTGCGGAGGAGCTGGCCGAAACGGACTTCGCCAGAGTGCCGACATCGCGCGCATTCGCCCAGTTGGCGAGGCTTATCAGCACTTCGAAGCGATGCAAAACCTCCTGCTGGAACGCTGCGGATGCGAATTCGAGTGCGACAATGTCAAAGTGCTTTTGCTTCTTGAGGATGGTGGTAAAGAGTTCTAGGCATTCGTCCGGATTAAAGCCTCGGAATGTAACTGTTTCTAGGAAACGGCTGGTCAGGCCAGGGTTAATTGACATCAGTCGGTTGATATTCGCGTCATAGCCGGCCAGTATTATAACCAGCCTCTGCGCGAACGTGGGCTTCGTTATACAGTCTACAATTTCGTCCATAGCTTCCTTGGCGAAGTGGCCTTCAGCACGACGGTAAGCTTCGTCCACGAAGAGCACTTTGCCGAGGGCTTTTTCGAGCGACTTCTGCGTCTTGGGCCCGGTATGCCCCACATATTCACCGACCAGATCGGTCGCGGATATTTCAAGAACTTCCGCCGTGGCAAGGAAGCCCATGTCGTAGTATATTTTGCCCATCTTTCTAGCCGTCGTCGTTTTGCCAGTACCTATTGTCCGTCAGAAAGTTGGGATGGACTATGTGATTGTTTCGGTGCTCACCGGGCGGACCACGAAACAAAAAATTAAAAGGAATCTGCTCGCGCGGATCCATATCACGAGCCTTCATATTTGCCACCGTTTTTTGATATCCCTCAAGTTGCGTGACGATTTCATCGCAGCCCACCACGCTCTCAAAGAGCATCCGCATATTGGTGGCCGCTCGCTCGCCTCGATCGAACTCCGGGTCCATGTCGATAGCCTCCAACGTCGCACCATCTTTCACCGTCCCAGCAGAGCGGCGCTGCTGATGTCGAGCTTTGGTACTGTTCAGTAATATATCCACCTCTCCCGCGTTCCCGAAGTTTGGGCGATTGCGTGCGCGCTTGAGTACGTCCATGGCCACTCTCCTCGCCTGATCGGTGGCGTCGTAGGCCTGTTGTTTAAGCTTCATTTCCAGGATCTCTTTGAGTTCATCGTCTACGAAGTCTTCAAACTCGAAGGCTTCGCTAAGAGGGAATCTGCGGCTCAGGCCCGGATTCACGTTCTGGAATATGGCTTCCATCTGGTCTTTATAGCCGATTAGCAGTACACAGCGGTCATCACCCGGTACGCTTTGTACTTCAGCCACAATCGTGTCAATGACCGCAGTCTTATATGGGTCGCCTTTTGCTCCGCTACCACTGGCATTACTGCCGCCGTAGAGGCCATAGGCTTCATCTATGACAAGAACTTTGCCGACTGTAGAGGCCAAAATTCCCTTTGTGTTCTTTTCGGAGGCTCCCAAGACGTCGCCGACAAAATCTGACGGGTTCTTCACGACCACTACGAATGTTAGATCCTTCATTTTCCCAAGCATGCGCAACACGACTTACCCTCGCCGTTGGACAAGAGCCCGATGTCTGCCAAAATCTGGCTATAAAGCTTCGCTACCGTCGTCTTCCCAGTGCCTGGAGAACCCAGAAAGACGCGGTTAAGATTAAATTGCAGTAGAGGCTTTTCATCCAGCTCCCTCTCGTAATTATACTGTATGCTGTCAAATAGTGCTTTGACGGAATGCTTTACCGTTTTTAGGCCTGTAAGGCCCTTAAGCCTCTCCCATGACACATTACCATCCAGTGCATTTGAAGGCTCTGGTCCGATCAAATCCTCTTGCGTTAATAGCATATCATCTGCGGTTGTCCCAGCCCGCCTCTCTTGTGCGAGCCGTGTAGCTTGTCGAGATAGGACTCTGGAGAACGCGTTCTCGACGGCACGGGCGTTGCCAAACCCTTCGCGGCCGCGACCATACCCAACGCGCCTTGCTACGATGCAACAGTAAAGTCCGCTGAGACCGTTTTCGGCCTTCATGCGCCCCTGGAACCGCTTTTTAACTTGATATTCAAGAATCTGGCGCAGCTCCTTATCCTCGTAATCTTGGAACTGGAACTCGTGGGGGAAACGGCTTGGCAGGCCTGGGTTGTGGGCAAAGAAGCCCTCCATCTGTTTATTATATCCGGCCAGGATGAACACGATCTTACCAGTCAGGTTTTCGACTTCGGCAAGGAGGAAGTCAAGAACCTGCCCTCCGCTGTAATTGGTGTTGGAGGTTAATTGATAAGCTTCGTCTATAAAGATGGCTCCACCGCCATCGTTTAGAACCTCTTCAATGAGCTTTTTGCATGCTTGTACACCGTCACTTGACAACCTGGCTCCTGTCGTCTCTTTGACCGTCGTTCCAGGGAGGACCCCTACGGACGCCAAAAATTTGGCATATAATCGAGCAACCGTAGTTTTGCCTTCAAAGGTTAGTAATGCAAATCAAATGGAGCAGTAAGAATCCATATCATACCTGTTCCTGGATTGCCAAGGAGAGCGGCGCCAAACCGTTCGTCTTTGACATTCACACCCTGGCGAATGCAAGTGTCAATCTTCGTCTTGATGGTAAGAACCTGCTGTTTAACAGACTCAAGTCCGATCATCTCCATGAAGGCATCCAGATGTACATTATCAGCGTTTTCAAACTTCTTCTGGTACTCCCATTCCGATTTGGCTTGAGATATTTCCGGCTGCTCATCTTGCTGCTCATCCTGCTCTTCTTTGTTAAAGCCAGGATCAAGGAAGGGCGACGCTGACTTTTTTTCCGTCGACGTCTCGGCTTTTTGTAACCTGTTTTTAGTACCAGCATCCATTTCTGAATATGGACTTTGCATATCGGTCGCATTCTTTGTACTCGTTCGCGCGTCCGCGAGGTCTTTCTTGCGCTGCTGCAAAACGCGCTCCCTATGAAGCTGATCGCCATGTTCCTTCTGCAAACGCTTCTCATGCGCAATTTCCTCGTCCAGCTCAGCTAGCCTTTGGGCATACGCCCGCTCATTTGCCTGCCGCTGCAGGTCGAGCTTGTGGTCTCGTTGGCGCTGCGCCTCGCGTTTCCGGGCCTCTGCCTCGCACTTGCCACATGGAACTGATTGTTTCCAGCATTCCCAGGTAATATGGTGGTTTTGTGAGCATTTTTCTTGAATTATTTGTTTGCACTGCACCTTGGAATGATCGATGAGCTGATGGCACCGCTGCCGACAAGTATGCTTGCCACAACTCAGCATCGTGCGACTATCACACAGTATTAGCATCCGCCTAATGAATATAGGACGCCGAAATTAACTCACCATGGCTCCGAACATCCGCCATCGGGGCATTCGGTATCGAAATCGTCGTTTTTTTTCAACAATGCTATCTTCTTGGGATGCCTTTCACACTTGACTGGGAGGCCATCGTAGAGTTGTCCTGCATGGCTGAGCTGCTCGATAAAGGGGCCCCATACCTTGCTACCTTTCCGGCTGCTTATGAAAGTACTAGCATTGCCGATTATTATGAGGCCGTCGCGGGCTCTGGAGAGTAGAACATTCAACCGCTGGGGGGCGGCCATGAATCCGATGTCACCGTTGTCATTACTTCGTGTCAGACTTGCTATAACAATCTCGCTTTCCTCTCCCTGGTAGTTGTCTAAGTAGACATTAGCTCCATTGGCCTGAGATGACGCCCGTTACTGTCCCACTTAATAGCTTCACCTAGCTGTCTGTGGCTACTCTGCCTAGTTTGAGGGCTGATTGGATGCAAGACATACCAATGGTTGATATCTTTAACGGCTTCTTGGCCATATCTGCGCTTCCCGGCGGTATCAATCCGGCCCTCACCAGATCAAACGAGTCCAAATCATTCAGCACCGGATCAAGATCCGCCCTCAAATGCTTCAGCAGAAGCCCCAGCTGTCCCAAGTACGGCGTGAGCACAACCTGCTTATCTGTCCCGTATCCTTGCTGCGCAAGGTACCGGACAGTCTTAAGCACCATCTCAGCCTCAAAAATATTCTGCCGACTAACTTTGGAACCCTTATCGCGTCGGTCCGCAAGATTTTTCGCTTGTACTTCAGGGTAATTGTGATTAAAGAAGACAACGTCCGACTGGAAGCCGCGGAGGTGAGGCCGATCGAGGGTTTTGGCGTCGTCTTGGAGGCTGGGATACATGAGGCGTTTTACTAGGTCGGATATTTCAGGACGCATGCGGTGTTGCCTGGCGAGCGTGGTGTGTAGATAGCCCCCTACCACGAGACGCTCGAAAAGAGATTTGTTAAGGTCGTAGCCGTCGCCTATCTCAACTGTCAGAGCGTAGTTGTTGACTTTCGGCCGGAGCTGTTGATGGTCGCCGATCAAGACGAGATGTTTTGTGTTAGAGGAGAAGGCTGTAAGGACGTGGCTTTCGAGGATTTCGCCGGCTTCTTCGACGAGGACGATTCCGGGTCTGGCGTTCAAGAGCTCTTTTGCATACTTGGCGGCTGCCGTTGTGGTGCAGCCTATTATACGTTTCCGTCCGATAATGTCGGCGTATTTTTGGGCCCTTGCGTTACATAGCTGTGCATAAGACTCGTTGTAAGTATGAACCACGTTCTGCAATATACTGGCCTGCTCCAAGCAGAAATCACGGGTCCATCTCTGGTAGCATGCATTTCTGGCGGAGATGTCCATGTTCCAGATTTTTTCGGACTCCTTTCCAATTGTGCTCTGAAAGACGCCGGCGTTCTCGCCTCGCAGCCATCTATCCATAAGGTACGATGAGCCTATTGCCTTTCCCTTCTTATCAACTCTAACCATGCCGTCATGACTTTCAGGGATACTGAGCGCATAGAAAAACTCGGAATCATTATCCGAAAATTAGAGGTATTCCAAGAGATCTTCTTTCGAAACTTTAAGGTGTTGGAATATAGACGCCTTTTTCTGGACTTGGGTGGAAAGATCATCCGCCATGGCCGAGTATTTGTTTAATATTTTCCAAGATTGGGCCGAACGACGATAGAGATAGTTTCCTGACTGCTCATGCAATCCCAAGCTTTTTGTCCTCGGCTTTGACTTCGAACCGAGCCGCAGCATTTGCTCATCCGAGACACCGATGTCGAGGATGTCTTCGAGAAACTGATCTAAGGCGTGATTTGTGTAGCAGAGGATCAGGATGTTTTCGTGTGATTTCTCGTGCAGAACCTTTGCTAGGATGGCCCCAATGAATGACTTGCCGGTCCCTAAGTATGGAAGTCAGTACTGAAGATGTCGAGGACGAGAGCCTCAAGTCTTGCCTGGAGGACCCTGTATTAGGCCCACATTCTGAGATAAACCAGCGACTAGGGACTCGGTTTATGAACGGTCGAGGATGACATCTTTGGGAATTTTGAGCAGGTTTCGGAGATTGCGCCCTTCATGCCGTTTGATCTCCGCCACAACATGCTCTGGGGCAAATGGAGACCTTGCAAGCTGTCTAGGTTCGACGAGGCCTGGGAGCTCATTAGATAAAGGCAACAAAGCCTTTTCTTACAAACATTTCAAGACGGGCTCATACGCGAAAAAAGGCGTGTCGACCTGAACAAACTCGAATTGTTGCCGATGCGCCGTTTTTAAGCTAATCAAAGTCTTCATGAACGCCGAATGCCCGAAAATCTGAAGCAGGATAATAGGCGGGTCCTCAGCAAGCAGGTCCTCATTTCTGTCAACAGTCACGAAGGCCACAATCTCGTTCGAACACAACAAACACCCAAGCGACATGTGTTTCAAAAAGGTTCTGTTGTCCGCATAGTATTTCTTCCGCTGTTCTCGAGTCATCCCAGAATGTTTAGGCAATCCTTGATAGCAGCGCAGAGCTATCGAGGCCTGTTTGCGTCTTTGTTCGGTGCCGCAGTCGACCCCGTGAAAAACGAGGTTCTTGAGTCGAAGGGAGACTCGCTTGCCCTGCTTGCTTCCTCCCGCGATCTGAAGGTCATTGCGCAGCTCCCCCAACATGTCCTCTCTTAGCAATCGGAATTGATTATCCAGATGCACCGCGGCCCTTCTTTCCGGCTCCGTTTCAAACACAACATCAGACTGCAGATAGAAGGGCTGCTCTTTCGCCGAGAACTCGTCCGTCGTCGGAAAAATCGCAATCTGGCGAAAGTCCTCAAAGTCATTGTCGTGGCGACCGCCAGGTTTGGTCGTGCTTAGTGGTGCGCTGCCAGCTGCTTTGCAGCGCACCGCATCCTGGATTTTGTATGCGAGGCTGCGGGTTTCATTACTGGACGAGTCGAGCAAGCCTCCGGCACCGAGGGCTTTCTCTGCGATGTCGAAGACATTTAATTGCATAAAAGCTGGCGGCGAGGACAAGAGCTCAAGGAGCAAACACGCAAACGCATGAATCCCGCTTGGTGACAGAGTCCTCTCATCGTAGGACTTTTCCAATGCATTCCAGAAAGTTGGCGGCTCCAGCACGACAACCAAGATGTCCCGCAACAACTGGCCACTACACAATTGCCTCACACTATCGTCAGCGATATACCTTAGTAAACTAGCGCTAGTCGTATTAATTATTAGTAAAGTATAAGGGGTAGTTAATATTAATAGTCTTTTTCTATTCGTTATTATTCTTATATCTCTCTAGTTAAGTAATATAAGCGGCTAGTAGTTTATTCTAATTATTTAACTTATAGTATTTATAATTATTAGATAGTTTATTATTAAATAGTTTTAGATTATTTTACTAATAAGTTTATTATTAAAGTTATTACTATTATTAAAGTTGAAAATAAAGTAGTTTTTAAAGTAGTATAAAGTTACGTATTATAAAATCTTCTTAAATTAATAATTTATTATCGATATCTTCTAGGAATTAATTTAAGGTTATTATTACTTTTAGTTTAAAGATATCCTAATATATATTTATATAAAATATATTTTAAATAGTTAAAAGCTAGGAGTATATTAAAGTGATATTTATAAATTTAATAAGAATATATATCCTTCTAAACATCCTAGAGTATATATATAAAGGTAGCGATCTTAGTTATAATTACTAAAATTCTGATTTTAAATTAATTAATAAGAGTAGTATACTATTATTATAAATCGGAGGCGGTATTATATAAAAGTTTCTTTTTAGATTTTACTAACTTAACTAAGTACTATATTAAAACTAAGTTATAAAGATATATAAGAATAAGGTTTTTTATAGTAGTATAAATATTAGATTTTATATCTACTATATCTTTAGATTTATTTATAAATACGTAGACGTTTTAATAGTAAACGTATTTACTAGTATTTAGTACTAAGGCGTTATATCTAGGTGTATATTAAAGATTAAAGAAATTAATATCTTTAATCTTTAACTTATTAGTTTTAATAGTAAATTATAAGAGGTTAGAAAACTTAATATTATTATCTAGAGTATACTTTTCTAGTTAATATTATTATTAGTTAATAAAATCGGTTAATATTTACTTTATAACTTAATTAATAATATAGTTTACTTTATAATAAAACTTAATATAAAACCTAGATTAAGATTATAAGGAGGTATATATTAGTAAATCTTGAAAGTAAATATTAGTATACTTTAAGCGCTATCAGCTCTATTAGAAAGCTATCTACGGGTTTATACTAAAACTCTATATTAAATACTAACCCGAGGTTTAATAGGATTAGTAAGTTAGGGGTCTAGGTACTAGGGTTCTATTAATAAATAATATTTACTATTAGTAGGTTTAGTAGGTTTAATAACTTGATAAATTATTAGCAACTTAAATATCAGATAAATAGGCCTATTATATACCTTATAATATATATATTTACATGCGTATTAGTATAAGCTATAGTATAAGTTATAGTATAAGTTATAATATACCTTATAGTATATATAATAGTATACGTAACTTATATATACTATTAAATAGTATATAAATAGTATATATAAAGGTATCTTAAATAATATATAATATACGCCCCTTATAATAGCCCCTAAAATATTAGATAAAAGCCCCTTATAATATAGGTAATTATAGTATATACTAAGGTATACGCTAAGGTATACGCTAAGGTATATATTATAGTATATAAAATAATATAGTATTTATATATATATACTCCCTAGATATACCTAGGTAACGCCCCTGTAAGAACTTTTACTAAAACTTATTATTCTAGGCCTAGTAGATCGCTAGTATTAGTAGTTATTACTAGGGGTTATTATTATTAATAGTAATAATTATAAAGCTTTATTTATTTTAACCTTATAATAAAGCTAAGTTACTATTAGTATATTAATAATATATATAAATTACTAAAATTACTAATCTAGTTAAAATTAACCTAGAGTTATTAAAATTTATTAAAAGTAATTTACCTAGACTTTTAATTTACTTAAATTTATTAATAAGATACTAGTAACTTTATCTATAAATTAGAGCTACTAGTAATATCCTATTAATAACTTTTATTTAGATAAATAATTAATAAAATACTACTCGCCTTATCCGCGTAAATAATAACTTAGGTTTTAGGAGGAGTTTTTAATATTTACTAATATATTTTCTTAAAGTAGTATTAACTCCTATTACTTAGTATTTAAACTTTTATAAAAGTAAGTACTATAAATAGAGTTATTTAATATAATAATAATAATAATATTAAATCTACTAAAAGAGTTATTTCTAAAATTTATTAGATAAGGAGAGATTATATAAATACTAAGTAAATCTAATTTCTCTTAATATAACTAAGTATTCTATTATTCTATTTTATTATTAAGAATAATAGTAGGTTAAATAGAAAGTATTATTATAACTTCTTATATAACCCTTATATTATAATATATAATATTATATTATAATAATTATATTTTAAATTTATTAGTTTTATTTATCTATAAAAAGGGTTCTTTAAGGAGAAATCTATAAACCGCCTTTTTATAATAAATATTAAAGTTCTAGGTACTTTTATATCTTTAAATATATTTAATATAATATATTATTATATATAATTTTAATATATTAAAATATTAATTAGTAAGGTCTTTTAAGTCTAGGTCTAAATTATTACTTAGCTAGTATTTATAAAAGACTACCTTTCATTTATAAATATAATAAAGCGTGTATTATATATATTATAAAATATATATTAGATAAATATAATAAAATTAAATATAACCCGTATATAATATAAAGTAACTAGTACGCGCTTAATAAATAAAGGGGTAATAATAGTTATTAATTATTATAATATCGTTTTTTATTTATTATTACTCTCTTATTTTACCTTATTAAAGTTTTTAAATAATTTTAACCTTATAAAACCTAGTATTTAATTAAAATAGTAATTTAATCTTTATTATTAATTACTTTAAATATTTCTTTAACTTAACTACTTCTTTCTTTATTTATTTAATAATTATAAGAATTATATAATCTTTAATTAAATGCTGAATTTAATTAATTAATCTTATAATAACTCTTTTTAGAAGCTAGTATAATATATTTATAATAAAGATAATATTAATATTAATTAAATAATAATATTAAATAAAGTTCTTAATATTATAAATAATTATTAGATCTTTAATAATACTTAAATAAATAGTACTAAAAGATTCTATTATAATAAATTTATATATATTAGATTTTAATAGTTCTAATATAAATAATATTCGTTCTACGGGTAGAAAGGGCTATATTATAAGGTAGACTTTAATAGAAGTATTACTATAGATATCTACTAAGACGGCGGGCTAAGCCCTACTACTAGCCCTATTAGGACTAAGGTAATACTAGGATTCTAGTATATTAAGGCTAAATCCTTTATAAAATAATTAATATCTTTTATATTATATACTATTATATTAACCCTTTATTAAATAGTAGTAATAGCTAGATCTATAATCTAGGGTATATCGCTATATATACTTAACTAGCTATATAACCTAGTAGTATAAATAGCTATACTACTAACTATTTAAACTATATCTATTTAAAATACTTCTTTCTATTTCTTAAAAGATACTTCTATACCGCCTCTTTTATTAAAATCTCTAAACCGGCCCCTTCTTTAAAACTACGTCCTCTATTATTCTTACCTTCTTACCTCTTAAATAAGCCTTATTTAGAATATTTATTTAGAATATCTACTTAGAATAACTATTTAAACCACGTTTTATCTAAACTATATTCTATTTAAATATCTATTTAAATATTTATTTAAACTAGGTTCTATTTAAAACGTCTATTTAAAATATTTATTTATAGTACCCTTATTTAAAGAACCTTAGCCTCCGTTATTTCTTAAAAGATACTTCCGTTCTATATTATATTACCTTAAGCGAAAGTTTTTAAGCTCTTTACTAAATTATTAAAATAACTTATTTTATATCTATTTTATTCCAGGAAGCTCTAATATATTACTCCTGAATACTATTCTATTTACTCTGTAATAAGAGTAAGCCTTATTTAGGAAATAGCTTACTTTATATTAATACCTAATATAATACTAAAATAGTTTTAGTTATAAAGACTTATTATTCGATAAATTTTAATAAAGTTAGTTTTAAAAGAAATTTCGCTAAGCCTTAATAATTTTACTATATTAGTAAAGCGGGAGATCGCTTAAGTAGAAAAGTATAACGGATATAAGGTTTATATAGAAAATACGTATTTAATACTTTAACTCTTCTTATATAAGCTCCGTATAACTAGTATTTATTAAGTATTAAAAAGCTAATATATATAAAATTTAAGGTTTAGGCTAATACTCGTAGAGTTAGAAATTAGAATAATACTAAAAAATACGCTTTATATATATTTATCGTATGAATCTTATATCCTTTATATTTTTCATCTATATAGTCTTACTACTTTACTAATATATATTCGTATTTTTTTATTATTTCCCGTTTTTTTACTTTAAGATTAACCTCTTTTTTTTATAATTTTAAAATATTACTTTTCTCCTAATACTTTTTATTAAGATTTAATTCGTTTACTAATAATAAAAAGATTAAAGAGCTAGATAAAGCTTTTAAGCGTTAATAATAATAAAGACGATTTATTACTATTATTATAAAAATAACCTCCGAAGAAGTTTTTATTTAAAAAGCCTTACGAATCCCTTAAGCCTTTAAAAAAGTCCTTTAAGTAATTAAAATTAAAAGAATAAATTAGTATTTAAAGAATCCTTTAAACTAATTATTAATAATAATAAAGATAATAACGGGGTTAAAGAAGAGAAGATAGAATTAATTATAATATATAAATAATAATTAATTAATATCTTCTTTAATAATATTATATTTATTAATTATCTTCCTAACTTTAAAAAACTTAATAATAATTATTTATATAAATATATAAAAACGCGTTATTATATTCGCGAATATTATTTACTTTAATAATTTTTATAGTAATAATATAATAATAATTCCTAGAATATTAAAATTAAGTTAATTAATTAATTAATTAATTAATTATACTCCTATACTAGCTAAAGCTAATAAGGGTAGACTATTTAGGGGGTACGCCTAACGTACCTATTATTCCGGGAGAAACCTAGCTAAGGGATAAAAACTCTACCTACTATCCGCAGGCTATACTATTATTCGGCTCCTTCCCTCCCCCCCCCGATAGGCCTGCTATCGGGGCGGTATATTAAGGGGTCGGGTCTACCGTCTATAATACTAAGGTTTCGTTAACTATATTCTCTTCTCTTTAGTTAGGGCGGAGCCCTTCCTCTCTATTAGTTCTCGCTAATATCTCTTTCGCTAGCATAAACTAGTAGAGGGCGCCTGACCTAGTTAACTACCTCGCCGCCGCCCTTATCCCTATCGGTAATAAGAGAATAGTACTATAGTCTTCTAACCCAGCCTCTAGTAATATCTAACTCCTACTAGTATAATAGTCGGGATAGAATAGTAGGAAGTGTTTACCGGTCTACCTCGCCGCCCCGCACGGGTAGCTAGGACTTAGGATCCCAGGCACCTTCCTAATAAATAGGAAGTAGTTAAACCTAATCTTGTCCGTGCGTAACTAGACTATTATAGAGCTCTCCGGCTTCTTTAAGCCTTTATAGAGGTCCTATCTCCCCCCTACTAGGTCACCCTTCTATGCTAGGCTCGTGTTTCGGCCCTCTAATCCCCGCTAGTAGTAGCGCTACCGGCCCTACTACCGGCCTTCCTACTAGGTTAGCATCCTTTTCTATAGCGTCGGGCTATCGAGTACCCCGTTTAGCGACCGCTTCGCCTAAGACTCCTTCTTAGCTGACGGGGGTAGCGGAGGGCGCCGCCTCCTACCCCTTCTTAATTATAACCGAGACCTGATCTTCGCGTTCCCTTTTAGGACCGTCTTATATATCCCTTAAAGGATCTTACTCCGTAGTAAGGCCTTATTAAGGAAGTCTCTTACCGACGGGATTCCTGCCTCTACCTCTAGGACCGGAATTAGGGTGGCCTTATACGCCCCTAGTACTTTACGTAGTCCTTTATTTTAGATCGTCGTCAGGGTCTTTATATGCTTCCCTACCGCCCCGGGGGTATTCTTTAGGCTATACTATACTAGCGCCGCGAACGTTATTATAGGCCTTACTACTACCGCGTATATAAGCCTACTAACCGGTAGAACCGCTCCCTATATAAAGCCGGCGACGTAGTAGAGCGCCTGAATCTAGTTATCTATCTTAGCTTATACCTTCCTTAGGTATACGTTCTAATTTAGCTTACTATTAAGTATAAGTCCTAGGACCCTAATCAACGTCTTTAGTTTAACCTTAATTCCCTTAAGCTTAACTATTACGTCTATCTTAATACCCTTAATTCTACGGGTTATATAAACGAGCTCGTACTTCTTCGGTATAAATAAGGCTTTATAGGTCTTCGC
>JAABUP010004557.1_pt1 | contig 22411 bp, 16 predicted proteins | sample 5559201 | NCBI WGS metagenome assembly JAABUP01 (sample SAMN10711887, study PRJNA513373) | rock metagenome | isolation source: Antarctica rocks | place: Antarctica | reverse complement strand
TCTTCCTCAGCCAACTCCAGCACTGCCTTGGGACGTCCGCGAGGAGGCATAGCACAGTCTAACAGATTATCCTACGAATTTAAGACGCAGGACACTAGCCCTGGTAGCGGGATGTGAGCGGGGCGAGCTTGGCAGACCGTCTCCTGGTCGGTTCGGCCGCGGACGGCTCACCGGCCCGAGAAGACCGGTGGCCGCTTCTCGACGAACGCCCGCGCCGCCTCGACGTGGTCCTCGGTGGCAAAGGTACTCAGGTGGTGGGTCACCTCGACATCCATGTAGTCCTCGAGCGGCAGCTGCAGGGCCAGGTCGACGTTCTCCTTCATCCGGGCGAGGGCGACCCGTGGTCCGGCCGCGAGCCGGCCCGCGACCGCCACCGCCTCGACCTGCACAGAGGCGGCCGGTAAGACCGCGTTGACCAGGCCGAGGCCGGCAGCCTGCTCAGCCGTGAGCCGCGGGGTCAGGTACAGCAGCTCCCGGGCGCGCGCCGGCCCGACCAGTCGGGACAGGAACCACGCGCTGCCGTAGTCGCCGGACAGGCCCACCTGCGCGAACGCCGTCGTCAGCACTGCGGTGTCCGCGGCGTAGCGCAGGTCGCAGGCGAGGGCCAGGGACAACCCGGCGCCCGCCGCCGGACCGGGGAGCACGGCGACCGTCGGCTTGCGCATGTGGTACAGCCGGCCGCTGGTCGCCCGCTGGCTGCGCCGTTGCGCGTGCGCCAGCGCGTCGGGTACTGGCCCCGGAGTGCGCTCGGCGAAGCCCTTGACGTCACCACCGGCGCAGAACGCTCCGCCGGCACCGGTAAGTACCACGGCGCCGACTGCCTCGTCGGCCTCGACGTCGGCCAGCACCTGGGCCAGCGCGTCGAGCATCTCCGGCGAAAGCGCGTTGCGACGCTCCGGCCGGTTGAGCGTGAGGACGGCGACGCCGTCGTCCACGCTCGCCAGCAGGTGCTCCGTGCCGGTTTCGATGTCGCTCACGTCTGCTCGTCCTCCTCCAGGGGCACCAGATTCAACTCGACGCCCGCGACGACCGCACGGCGCGGCGTCGCCGCGGGCAGGGCAAGAGTGGCCCCAACCACACCCTGCCGCGTCGGGTCGTCCTGCGCGGTGAAGCGGATCCGGCTTTCGCCGTCCAGGACGAGGTCGGGTCCGGACGCGTTGGGCAGGCCGAGAACGGCGCGCCAGCGGCTGGCTACGGCCTGCGGGTCGGGAACCGCGAGTTCGAGCGCCCGCAGCCCGCCGGGTGCCACCGGCACCCGGCCGGTCCACGGAGGCCCGGCCCAGCGCCAGCTGCCCGGCGGCGAGACCGCGTCGACGGCGAGCAGACAGCCGCCAACGTCGGTGGGGTGCAGATGGACGTCGACGACGTCCGGCAGCTCCTTCTCCCACACCACGCGCACGCCAAGACCTGGCAGCCGTTGCCGCACGGGGTCGACGTCCGGGACCTCCACCATCACCATGTAGCCGCCGTCGCCGGCGTGCCGGTCGAGCCACCGTCCTGCGGCCGTGCCCGCACGCTCCGGGGAGATCACCTCGACGAAGCTGCTGCCGGACGTCAGCACGGCGTTACGCACACCGAAGACGCCGACGCCGGGGTCGCGGTACGGCGCAGGGGCGCCGAGCAGCCCCTGAAGGGCGGCGACCGCGGGCTCGAGGTCGCGGGCAGCGAGGACGAGCTGGCGCAGTCGGACGCTCACGCACCGACCCTGCCACGTCGCGGGTCAGCACATCGCGGAGCCCTCACGGTTGGTCATCCGTCGCTCCACGTGCGCTCCCCGTGGCTGGTCCGGAGTCACCGGCTGATCCGCGACGTCGACACCGACCAGCTGTCCCAGTCTCCGTACAGGTTCCCTGTCACCTGCGGTGACAACTACGCCTTAGCGAGGGCTGAGGGGCATACCCACAGCGCTACTCGCACCGCCGTCTGAACGATGGGCAGGCGGCTACCATTGCCTCGGCCACCCCAGCCGGACTGGAACCGTTGGACCGACGAGGAAGAGGTGTCCGTCTGCGCCCGGAGTCGTCCGGTCGACGGTTGGCACTGTCCTCGAGCCGGCTGGAGTCCCTGGCATTCCTGCTGCTGATGCTGGTTGCACTGCTGCCGCTGGCGTTGTTGAGGCACATGGTCAGCATCGACGGGCCCTCGCACATCCTCGGGGCTTACGTGCTCGCGCACTCGAGACTCCCGCTGTACGCGCAGTACTACCGCATCGACCTCTTCCCGACCCCGAACCTGGCCACCGAGCTGGTGCTCGCCGGGCTGATGAGACTGCTCAGTCCGACGGCCGCCGAGAAGGTGCTGGTGGCCGGATACGTCCTGCTCCTGCCCGCCGCGGTCCGGTATGCCGTGCGCTCCGTCGACCCGGACGCCCGGTGGCTCAGCTACCTGGCCTTCCCCTTCGTGTGGCAGGTGCTGCTGTTCTACGGGTTCTACAACTTCTCGTACGGGCTTGCGCTGTCCCTGTTCGCGGTGGGCAGCGTTGCCAGGTACCGCCGCCGCTGGACCCCGCGGCGCGGCCTGCTACTGGCCGTCTTGTTGTTGCTTACCTACTTCACGCACCTGCTGCCGCTACTCGTGGCGCTGCTGTTCACCGGCGTCGTAGTGGCCTCCGACGCGCTGCGGGACGTCCGCTCCCCCGGGACCCGGGCAGCGGACGGCCTGCGTGCCGCACTCGTCCCCGTCCTGGCGGTGGTGCCGGTCCTGCTGCTCACGATCCTCTACGTGACGCGGCCGAGTCCCTATCCTGTGAGCCCGAAGTGGGGGTCACTGGCCGGCAAGCTCGCAGGGTTGCTGTCGCTGTGGATCCCGTTGCGGACCTTCACCCCGAGCGAGGGCTTCCTCGCCGGACTGCTCGCGCTCACGCTGGCCGGCTTGCTCGTCGTCGCCTGGCGGAGGCGCTTCCTCGCACTGTGCGGCAGTGGAGCGCTGGGGCTGGCAGCGATGCTGACCCTGGCGACGTACCTGGCATCGCCCGACCAGCTCAACGTCGCCTACGGCTTCCTCAACGTCCGCCTGTCGTACTTCGCCGCGCTGCTCCCGGTGCTCTGGCTGGCGGCGCGGCGGCCACCGATGCGGGCACAGCAAGCGGCAGCGGGCGTCGCCGTCGTCGTCGCCGTAGGCCTCATGGTTGTCCGGTGGCCGGCACTCGAGCACTACGACCGACGGATCGCTGAGGTTGAGTCCACCGTAAGCGTGCTTCCGCCGCACGCCACCTTCACCGTGGTGCGCTTGTCCGGCGACTCGCCCTCCGGTGGGGTGTGGGAGCCGCCTACCGACCCGATGCGTCACATCGGGTCGCTGATCGCCGCAGAGGTCGCCGGTGTGGACCTCGCGCACTACGAAGCGCAGCTCCCCTACTTCCCGACGCAGTTCCGACCGCCCTACCAGTTCCTCGCGCGCACCGGCAGCACGTTCTACCCGTCGGAGGCGATTGGGCCGCAGACGACTCTCCTACAGTCCCGGCACGGCTACGAGGATGTCCGGTACGTCCTGGTGATCGACCCGTCGCCTGCCCCCAGTGGAACTGCTGCCGCCCGTACCAGCTCCGAGATCGTGAGCGAGGTCGAAGGCCACTTCGACCTGTTGATGACGTCCCGGCCAACAGGCCTGGTCCGCATCTACGTCCAGCGGCGCTCCTGACGGCCGGCCCACGGGCACCGGGCCGGACGCCGGCGACCGGACCAGCACGTCACCGCGGCCATGAGCCCCAACTGAGGGCACTCCTAGGCGAACGCTCCTGATCGTCGAGGTCACCTCACGCGCCACCCGTCGAGACGACCTCGGACACAAGTTCACGGCTTACGCCCGAGGCGGCGCTGCCTGGTACTGGATCGTTGACCCGGACGAGAACGAGCTGACCGTGAGCGCTTGCAGGGCGACGACTACCGCAAAGGAGCAGCAGGCCCGCACCGGGCCGGTCCGACTACAGCAGCCGTTCCAATTGTTGCTTGACCTGATGTGCTCTTCGCCTAGATCAAGGCGGCCGGCGAACCTGCGGACCCGAAGCCGACCCCGGTGGTGCCAGACCGTCTCGTTAGCTCAGGGCGCGAGGTGCTCCACGAACCAGTCGCGGGCGACCGCCTGGGAGATGGCTGCCCCCTTGACGTAGGCGTCGAAGTGGCCGCCGGGCAGGATCTGCAGTTTCTTGGGCTCGTGCGCCAGGTCGAACGCCGCGATGGCGATCTCGGAGGGCGTCAGGTGGTCGCCGATCGCGGGGAGCATCAGCAGCGGCGTGGGGCTGATGTAGGGCAGGTAGGTGATCGGCTCGTACTCGGTGAACATCTCGACGCTGCGCAGCGTGCACTCGTTCTTCCAAGACGGCGCCCGCGACTTGCCGGTCTCGATGAACCACTGCCAGGAGTCCGCGGTCGGCAGCGCCGACGGGGCGAGCGGGTCCTCGGCGACGACCGGCACCATCGCGGGCGGCTGCCCTCGGAAGCGGGCCAGCCGATCGGCGTCGAACTGCTCGCGAAAGCCGGCGATGAAGTCGGCGCGGACCAGCGCACGCAGGTTGGCGTGCCCGCTGACGAGCGGCACCTGACTGACGACGGCCTTGACCCGTCGGTCGATGGCGGCGACGACGAGGACGTGCCCGCCGGAGTAGCTGCTGCCCCAGACGCCGATCCGCTGTGCATCGACCTCCGGCAGGGTGCTGGCGTAGGTGATGGCGTGGCGGTAGTCGCGGACCTGGGCCCAGGGGTCGATCTCCTGCCGCGGCTCGCCATCGCTCGCCCCGAAGTTGCGGTTGTCGAACACCAGCGCGTTGAGCCCCGCGGCGGAGAACACCTCGGCGTAGTCGTCGAGGTACATCTCCTTCACTGCGGAGTAGCCGTGCGCCATGACGACGGTCGGTGCCGAGGTACCCGGCCCGTCCGCGGTGTAGAGCCACCCCCGCAGGGTGACGCCTTCAGCATCGAACTCGATGTCGCGACGAGCCATGTGTCCTCCTGTCAGGGCGACGCCCCTGTCAGGGAACGCCGACGAACCAGGCCGGCCCGGTGCCCGACATCCTGCTCCTGCTTGACGCGCGATCTTCACCGGGGGCTACGGATGCCACCCCCGGGGGGCAGCACCGCGCCGCCCCCCGTGTACAGCGACGCCGCGACGTGCCATAGTCAGGAAACCTGATGGTTAAGGAGAGGGCGTGCTGAGTATCCACCCGGGCACGGGTCTGGGCAGCTGGCCGAGGCGGCGGGCACGCCTGTCCCCCGACCGGCTGGCACTGCGGCAGGACGCCCGCAGGCTCACCTACGGCCAGCTCGCGTTACGGGTCGAGCAGCTTGCGGCGGGCCTCGGTGCTCTCCGCGTGCGGCGTGGCGACCGGGTCGCCTACCTCGGCGTCAACAGCATCGCCGTGTTCGAGACGATGTTCGCGACCCAGCTGCTGGGCGCGGTGTTCGTGCCCTTGAACACCCGGCTGTCCGGCACGGAGATCCGCTACATGCTCCAGGACTGCGGCGCGACCGTGCTGGTGCACAGCAGCGATACCGACGAGCTCATCCGCGGCTGCGCCCCCCTGCCCGGCGGCGTGCGGCACGTGATCGCGCTCGAGCCGCAGACCTGTCCGGCCGGGGGCCTGGACTACGAGTCCCAGTTCCTCAGCGAGGAACGTCCTCCGGCGGCCGTCGACCTCGACGACCCGGGGGTGCTGCTCTACACCTCCGGTACCACCGGACGGCCGAAGGCGGCCGTGCTCACCCACGGCAACCTCACCTGGAACATGGTCAACCAGCTCGCCCACACCGACGTGCTGAGCACCGACCGCGCGCTGTGCATCTCGCCGCTGTTCCACTGCGTCGGGCTCAGCCAGATCACCCTGCCGACCCTGTTCAAGGGCGGCAGCGTGGAGCCCGTCCCGCGCTTCGACCCGGCCGCCGTGCTCAACCTGATCGGGGACCGGCAGGCCACGAGCTTCTCCGCCGTCCCGACCATGCTCAAGCTGATGTGCGAGCACCCCTCCTGGCCCACCGCGCGCCTCGACTCGCTCACCTGCGTCATCTATGGCGGGTCGCCGGTCGAGGAACGGACCGCCGCCGCCTGGATGGACCGCGGCGTGCTGCTCCTGCAGGGGTACGGCATGACCGAGGCGTCACCGGGGGTCCTGATGGCGGTACCCGCCGGAGCGGCGGAGCATCGCGTGTCCGTGGGTGTACCGCACTTCTTCACCGACGTCGCCGCGCTCGACGTCGACGGTGCCGCGCTCGACGCCGACCATGACGGCGACCGGGTCGTCCCCGTGTCAGCCGCCCCCCGTGAGCTGGTCGTGCGCGGTCCCAACGTCTTTCCCGGCTACTGGGAACGGCCCGCCGAGACGCGGGACAGCTTCGCGGGCGGCGACTGGTTCCGTACCGGCGACGTGGTGCGGACCGAGGACGACGGCTGGTCGTACGTCGTCGACCGCATGAAGGACCTAATCATCTCCGGCGGCGAGAACATCTACCCGGCCGAGGTCGAGGCGCGGATGGTCGAGCTCGACGCCGTCGCCTCGTGTGCCGTCGTCGCCACCCCCGATCCGCGGTGGGGGGAGGTCGGGGTCGCCTTCGTGGTGCGCCGCGAGGGGGCGACCTCGACGAGGCGACGCTGCGGACGCACCTGGAGCAACACCTCGCCCGGTACAAGGTGCCCCGGCGCATCGAGTTCGTCGACGCGCTCCCCCGCAACACCACCGGCAAGGTCCTGCGCGGGACGCTGCGCGAGCAGGCTGCGACGGTGCGGCAGTGAGCCGGCTTCCGGCGTCGCTGCAGGTGGAGCTGCACGACGACGTCGCCGTGCTGCGCCTTGCCCGCGAGCGCAAGCGCAACGCGCTCGACGATGCGACCGTCCTGGGCATTGGAACGTTCTTCAGCGACCTCCCTCACGGCGTGCGGACCGTGGTGCTGGACGCCCAGGGGCCGCACTTCTGCGCCGGCTTGGACCTTTCGGAGCTGACCGAGCGCAGCACGTTCGAGGGCCTCGAGCACTCCCGCATGTGGCACCGGGCCTTCGCGCGGATGGAGACCGGGCCTGTTCCGGTCGTTTCCGTGCTGCGGGGCGCCGTAGTCGGCGGCGGCCTCGAGCTGGCGACGGCCACCCACATCCGCGTCGCCGAGCCGTCGGCGTTCTATGCCCTGCCCGAGGGCCAGCACGGGCTGTTCGTCGGCGGCGGCGCGTCCGTGCGAGTGCCGCGCCTCGTCGGAGCCCATCGGATGACCGACATGATGCTGACCGGACGCGTCGTCACCGCGCAGGAGGGCCACGCGTGGGGGCTGTCGCACTATCTCGTGGGTGACGGGGAGGGACTCGGTCACGCACTGGGGCTTGCCCGCACCATTGCCGGCACGTCGGACGTGACGAGGTTCGCGGTGCTGCAGGCACTGCCTCGCATCGCCGCCGCGAGCCCGGACGAGGGCTACCTTCTGGAGTCGCTGATGGCCGCGGTCGCCAGCGGCAGCGACGACGCCAAGGAACGGATGCGCGCCTTCCTCGACGGCCGCGCCGGGAAGGTGGGCCGATGAGCGAGCCGGAACTGTTGACGATGCCGGCGCCGGACGTCCTCGAGCGCTCGGCCATCGGTCGCTACGTGGGCTGGCTGAAGCAGACCCGCGGGCTGAGCTTCGAGGACTACCCGGCACTGCACGCCTGGTCTGTGACCGACCTGGAAGGCTTCTGGGGCTCGATCTGGGAGCACTTCGGGGTGCGCGCCTCGGCGCCGTACGAGCGGGTGCTCGGGTCGAAGGACATGCCCGGCGCGCGCTGGTTCCCCGGCGCCCGGTTCAACTACGCCGAGCACTGCCTGGGCGCCCCCGAGGATGCCGAGCGCGTTGCCGTCGTCGCCTACTCGCAGACCCGGCCCCGGATCGAGCTGACCTTCGGCGAGCTGCGCGAGCAAGTCGGCCGGGTCCGCGCGGGCCTGCAGCGCCTGGGCGTTGCCAAGGGCGACCGAGTGGTGGCGTACCTGCCGAACATCCCGGAGACCCTCGTCGCGTTCCTCGCCACCACGAGCCTCGGGGCGGTCTGGGCCAGTTGCGCGCCCGAGTTCGGTGCCCGCAGCGTCATCGACCGCTTCGGGCAGGTCGAGCCCACGGTGCTGCTCGTGGTCGACGGCTACACCTACGGGGACAGGAGCGTCGACCGCCGGGACGAGGTGGCGCAGATCCGGGCCGGGCTGCCGACGGTCCGGGCGGTCGTCCACGTGCCCTACGGCGGGCACGAGCTGACGGACACGGTGCGATGGGCGGACCTGCTGGCCGGGACAGCCGAACTGGACGGGCCGACCGGGCTGAACGGGCCAGCCGGGCTGGCCTTCGAGCAGGTGCCCTTCGACCACCCGCTGTGCGTCCTGTTCTCCTCCGGCACGACCGGACGCCCGAAGGCCATCGTCCACGGGCACGGGCTGCTCGTGGAGCACCTGAAGAACGACGCGCTGTCGTGGGACCTCGGGCCCGGCGACCGGATCATGTGGTTCAGCACCACCGCCTGGATGATGTGGAACTCCCTGGTGTCGGCGCTGCTCGTCCGCGCCTCCATCGTCATGATCGACGGCAACCCGATGTTCCCGGACCTGCGCTACCAGTGGCGCCTCGCGGCGGAGTCCGGCGCGACGCTCATGGGGGCAAGCCCGGGCTACCTGATGGCGTGCCGCAAGGAGGGCGTGCGCCTAGGCGCCGAGTTCGACCTGTCGCGGCTGCGCATGCTGGCCGCCGCCGGCAGCCCACTACCCGCGGAGGGCTACCACTGGGTGCACGAGCAGCTACCTGGGGTGCTGCTCAACGTGGGCAGCGGCGGCACCGACGTCTGCACCGGCATCGTGCAGGCCAGTCCCTGGCAGCCCGTCTGGGCGGGCGAGATCTCCGGTCCGGCGCTGGGCGTCGACGTGCACGCGTACGACCCCGATGGCCGGCCGGTCGTCGGGGAACTGGGCGAGCTCGTCATCACCTCCCCGATGCCGTCGATGCCCGTCGGCTTCTGGGGCGACGCCGACGGCAGCCGGTACCGCGCCGCCTACTTCGAGGACTATCCGGGGGTGTGGCGGCACGGCGACTGGATCCGCTTCCTGCCCTCCGGCAGCTGCATCATCACCGGCCGGTCGGACGCCACGCTCAACCGCGGCGGGGTCCGGCTCGGCACCGCCGAGTTCTACCGCGTGGTCGAGGAGCTGCCCGAGGTCCACGACAGCCTGGTCGTGCACCTGGAGGACCCAGCCGGCGGGAACGGCGAGCTGCTGCTCTACGTCGCCCTGGCGGGTGGCGTCAGGCTGGACGATGCCCTGCGACAGACCATCACCAGTGCGCTGCGCGCTGCCCTCTCACCCCGGCACGTGCCCGACGCCGTCGTCGCCGTACCGGCGGTTCCCCGCAACCGAACCGGCAAGAAGCTTGAGCTGCCCGTGAAGAAGATCCTGCTGGGCGCGGAGATCGACGACGTCGCCAGCCGTGACGTGCTCGCCGACCCTGACTCGCTCGACGTGTTCGTGGCCCAGGCCAAGGCCCGGGCACGGGCGCGGCCGGTCGCGCGATGAGCCTGGCGGGCCACCCGTGAGCGCCGAGTCGGCAGCGCTCGAGCGGGTCACCGTCGTCGGGACCGGCGTCGTCGGGGTCGCCTGGGCGGCGTACTTCCTTGGCCGCGGCCTGGATGTCACCGCCACCGACCCCTCCCCCCGCGCCGACCGGCGGCTCGCGGATGCGGTGGACGCCGCCTGGCCCGCCCTGGAGCAGCTTGGCCTGGCCGACGACGCCTCGCCCGACCGCCTGACCTTCTCCCCCGACCTCGCCGACGCCGTACATGGCACGCAGTTCGTGCAGGAGAACGGCCCGGAGCGCGAGCAGGTCAAGCAGGAGCTGTTCGGTCAGCTCGACGAGCTGCTGGGCGCCGACGTGCTGCTCGCCAGCAGCTCCTCCACGCTGACACCGAGCAGCTTGCAGGCCCGCTGTGCCCGGCACCCCGAGCGGGTCCTGGTCGGGCACCCGTTCAACCCGGCGCACCTCGTCCCGCTCGTCGAGGTCGTCGGCGGCACGCGCACGTCTGCCGAGGCCCTGGACCGCGCGACCAGCTTCTACGCGTCGATCGGCAAGCGCCCGATCCGGCTGCAGCAGGAGCTGCCCGGGCACGTCGCGAACCGGCTGCAAGCGGCATTGTGGCGCGAGGCGTACTCCCTGGTGGAGCGCGGCGTCGCCACGGTCGCCGATGTCGACGCTGCGATCGCGCACGGCCCCGGCCTGCGCTGGGCGCTGCTCGGGCCGCTGGCCAACCAGCACCTGTCCGGCGGCGACGGCGGGTTGGCCCACGTGCTCGCCCACCTCGGGCCGCCCACGCAGCTGATCATGGATGACCTCGGGGCGCCGCAGCTCAGCCCGGCGCTCGTCGACGCGCTGGTGCACGGCGTCGACGACGAGCTCGCCGGGATCGACCAGCACGCGCTCGTCGCCGCCCGCGACGCGCTGCTCCTGCAGCTGCTCGCCAACAAGGCTGCGACACCCGCCCTGCCCTGAACCGCCCCTGCCCTGAACCGCCCTGTCCGTGAACACCAGCCGAGCCCGATGGAGCAGCCCATGCCCGCCCGATCCTTCGACCTCGACGCCCTGGTGGCGATCGACACGCACGTCCACGTGGAGCAGGACGCGCACGGTCATTTCGCGCTCGACGACGAGCTGATGGACGCCTCTGCTGCGTACTTCAAGTCCTCCGAGCACCGCACCCCAACGGTGGAGCACATCGCCGCCTACTACCGGGCTCGCAGCACCGCGGCTGTGATCTTCACCGTCGATGCGGCGACCGCCACGGGCCAGCCGGCGCTGTCGAGCGAGGAGATCGCTGCCGCGGCCGCCGAGCACGCCGACGTCCTGATCCCGTTCGGCTCGGTCGACCCGCACGATGCCGGCGCGGTAGCCCGCATCCGGTCGCTGGTCGGCGAGCACGGCGTCAAGGGGTTCAAGTTCCACCCCAGCCTGCAGGCCTTCGCCCCGAACGAGCCGGGCTTCTACCCGCTGTACGAGGCGATGCAGGAGCTCGGCGTGCCGGCCTTGTTCCACACCGGGCAGACCGGCATCGGGGCCGGGTTGCCGGGCGGGCGCGGCATCAAGCTGCGCTACTCCGACCCGATGCTGCTCGACGACGTGGCCGCCGACTTCCCCGGCCTCACCATCGTGCTCGCCCACCCGTCCGTCCCGTGGCAGGACCAGGCGATCTCGATCGCCACGCACAAGGCCAACGTCTACATCGACCTGTCCGGGTGGTCGCCGAAGTACTTTCCTCCGCAGCTGGTGCGAGCCGCTAACGGGCTGCTCAAGCACAAGGTGCTGTTCGGCTCGGACTTTCCCCTGATCACCCCGGACCGATGGCTGGCCGACCTGGAGAAGCTGGAGATCAAGCCGGAGGTCAAGCCGCTGATCCTGAAGGACAACGCGGTGCGGGTCCTCAGCCTGGGTTCGTCGCGCCGGCGTTGACGTTGACGTGGCGGTTCCCGCCTTCGCGTCATGCCGGGCCCCGGCCGCCGGCGGCGCCGCACCCAATGTGGCCTCCGGAACGGAGATCCGAAGCTTCCTCGCCGGGATGAGACATGAAAGTCCGTCGACGCCGCGTCTCGTCAGCCGAACCGCCTGCAGGGATCGCAGCCGGGCTAACTACCAAAGCCCTATCCTGCTCGCCAACGCGTCAACCGGCGCCTGACCCACCCTCCGGACTGCCAGATTCACGTTTCACCGCGAAGAGGCCGCACGCCGACCCCCCACCGGCATCCTCCCCACGCTTGATGTCGACGAGAAGTAGCAGGTCAGGCTGTGCCGTAAGCCGACCGGCGACCGGCGACCGGCGACCGGCGACCGGCGACCGGCGACCGGCGACCGGCGACCGGCGACCGGAACACGCTGTCCGGTCGCAAGGACATAACTAAGGGCCCGCCACCGGTACCCCTCCCCCGCCCTCGACGACGCCGAGAAGCAGCCGGACGGTTGTCCCGTAGAAAGTGGTTCGGTGAGTCGGACCGGTGAAGCGGCTTACACGTTTGGTAATCCAAGCGCGACCATTAGGGGTGCCACGTCGAAGAGGCCGGGCTCGGTGTGGCGACGTGGACGGGAACGTGGTCCAAGACGGCCCGCAGCTGCTCGGCGCGCACCGGCTTGGTGAGGTAGCCGTCCATTCCGGCAGCGGCCGCCGACGCCTGGTTCTCGGTCAGCACGTTGGCCGTCAGCGCCACGACCGGTGGCTGCCGGTCGGCGGGCAGCTCGGTGCGAATCATCCGCGTAGCGGCCAAGCCGTCCATGACGGGCATCTGCACGTCCATGAGCACGACGTCGTAGGCCAGTCGACGGACGGCTTGCACGGCCTCGAGCCCGTTGCTGACCGTGTCGACGCGGTGCCCGAGCTTGGTCAGCATCAGCTGTGCGACCTTCTGGTTGACCGGGTTGTCCTCCGCGAGCAGAACTCGCAGCCGTGGGGTGGTGACGGCCGGCGCGTCCTCGCGCCTGCTGCCCCCGCCTGACTCGACCGCGGCCAGCGCGGCGTCGGTGGGAGCGAGCGCAGCCAGTAGTTTCTCGTGCAGCAGACTGCTCTTGGCCGGCTTGGTCAGTGCGGCCACGAACAGCGCGTCGTCGTCGGGGGTCAGGCGGTACTGCAGGCTCGACAGCAGGACCAGCGGCAGTCGCCGGCCGCCCGGGAGCGCTCGGATGGCGCGGGCGAGCTGGCTGCCGTCCATCTCGGGCATCTCCAGGTCCAGGACAGCGACGTCGACCTGACACCCGGCCCTGAGCAACCCGAGAGCGGCGGCCGGTGTCGCGGCCTCGGTGCAGCGCACGCCCCAGCCCTGCAACAGCAGCTGCAGCACCCGGCGGTTGGTGGCGTTGTCGTCGACGACCAACGCCGCCTTGCCCGCGAGGGAACTGGCTGGCTTTCGGGTAGGCGGCAGCCGCCGTTCGCTCGCCCCGTGCAGCAGAGCGGTGAACGTGAACGTCGACCCGGTCCCCGGCTGGCTGATGACCTGCAAGCCCCCACCCATCGCCTCGACGAGCCGCCGGCTGATCGCGAGCCCGACCCCGGTCCCTCCGTGCGTGCGGGTGGTGGAGCTGTCGACCTGGCTGAACGATTGGAACAGCCGGTCCAGCTTCTCGGCCGGGATGCCGGTGCCGGTGTCGCGCACCGCGACAGTCAGCCGCAGTGGCCCGTCGCTCTGGCCGGTCAGGTACTCGGCGCGGACTGCGACGACGACCTCACCGGCGATCGTGAATTTGACCGCATTCGACACGAGGTTGACGATCACTTGCCGGAACCGCGTCACGTCACCGACCACGAGCTCCGGGCAGCCGGCCTCGATGTCGGCAACGAGTTCGATTCCCTTGCCCGCGGCGGGAAGCGCGAGTAGCGCCAGGGCACCTTCGACGCAGTCGCGCAGCTCGAAGGGGTGGGAGTCAAGCTCCAGTCCACCGGATTCGATCTTGGAGAAGTCCAGGATGTCGTTGATGACCACGAGCAGCGCCTCGCCGCTGTCGCGCACGGTCGCGCAGAATTCCCGCTGCGCTGAGTCCAGGTCGGTGTCGAGCAGCAGCCCGGTCATCCCGATCACCGCGTTCATCGGCGTGCGTATCTCGTGGCTCATCGTGGCCAGGAACGCGGACTTGGCCCTGGTGGCAGCCAGCGCCTCATCCCTGGCCTGGGTGACCGCGTCGACTGCAGCGTTGACCGCCGCTGCCATCTGAGCGAGCTCAGCCGGGCCGCGGACTGTGGCGGAGCGGCTGAAGTCACCCATGGTGATCCGCCTGGCAGCTGCAGTGACCAGCCGTACCGGGCCGAGGATGGCGCGGGTCGCGAGCAGCGCGACCAGGCCGACCAGCAGGGCCCCGACTATCGATCCCCACAGGATCAGCCGCTCGACGCGGGCCTCACTGGCGGCGCTGGCGCTCAGCCGCTGCTGCAGAAGCCGGGTCTGCTCGGTCGACATCTGCCCCAGCAGCTGCCGGATGGTGCTCATGTCGCGTGCTCCACGGTCGGTCAGCACCACCGCCTGCGCCGCGCCGAACCCCTTGCTGCGCCGCAGGCTGATGGTCTCGGCGAGCTCGGCGAGCTTGTCGGCGACGGGGCCCCGCAGCTGCTGCAGGTCAGCCTGCTGGCGTGCGTTGTCGGCAGTCAGGCCATTGAGTGCTCCCAGGTCCGCCTGGATGGCCGGCGCGGATCGCGCGTAGGGAGCCAGGTAGCTCTCCTGGCCGGTGATGACGAACCCCCGCTGACCGGTCTCGGCGTCGGTCAGCAGGCCCAGCACCCCGTTGACCTGATTGAGCACCTGCTCAGTGCGAACCACGGCAGCCCGGTCCCGGACCTGACTGTGAATCTGCCGGTAGGAGCCGCCGCCGACGATCAGCAGCCCGCAGACAGCGAGCACGAAGCTGACGGTCAGCAGCCGGCCGACGGTCCACCGGCGAACGACGTGCCGCCGGACGGAACCGTTCGGGGGAGGCGCCGGCACTGCGGGTGTGACCGGTGGTGTGGGTGCTGCAGCTGGTGGGGGTGTCGCGATGGTGCCCGGGGATGAGATGTCGCTATCCATCCCACTAACCGGCCACCCCTCTGCGTCGGTCTCGGGCGCTCCCGAGGCGGGGCGTGACCGGTTGGCGCCGCCGTATCCGCGGCAGGTCCGGCGGCGCCGCGCCGTCTCAAGAGAAGCTTCGAACGATGTCGCCACACACTTGAGCCGCAGCGAACTACTTCGACGTGAAGAAGTGCCGGCGGGGAAGGCCAAGTCGTCGGGGATCCGGTCCGGACCGGTGATCTCCCGTCCGCGCACGGTGGATCTTCGAATTAGTGATTCTTCATCCCGCTTGCGACCGTTGGTCCAGCCCGGATCGGTGGCACGGCCCCGCCGGCCCGGTGGTCTGTCGGGTGACGCGCTCACCTTCGCTGTCATCTCCCCAGCCCATACCGGATAGTCGCGACCCCACCAATTCACCTTCCCGCTCGATCCCAGTTGTCTACCTCCTGGCTCCGACAGCGTCGACCGAGCAGCAGCACTCCCAGCCGAAGCAAGACCGGCGCGTTCGGAGTGCACACCCGGTCTCAGGCGCAGTGACGCACACATCATCCCGTTCCGTTCGAGCTCTCGGGCGCAGCTCGCAGGCCGCAGTGCGGTCGCAGGCGACGTGATCGCTTCAGGCGGAGTGGGACCACGCACCTCTATCCGCACCGGGCCCGGTAGCGGACCGGGACAGCTCGGACTTCACCGCCGATGCGGCCCAGGGGAATGCGCAGCCAGCCTCGATGAAGCCCCGGCGCTGCCGGCGGGGCCGCACGGGGGGGAGTTTCGATGAGCAGGTCGGGGGAGATTCAGCTGGGCGCCATCAACGCTGCGCCAGCCAGTCCCCGCCGGCTCGGTGCAGCAGCCGGCAGGTGCTCGCGCCGCCCAGTCCGCTGCCGCGCCTGCCACTGGCCGCTCGGGTTCACCGGCCTGATCGCCGGAGTGCTGCTCGGACTCACCCTGCCCATGCTGATCGTCGGAATCGCCACCTGCCTGCTGGCACGCGCCGCTGCTACCCGCGCGCAGAGCCTGCCGAAGAGGCTGCCCAAGCAGCGAACTGGGTCAAGCGGGCGGACCCGGATGCCGACCACCCTTAAGTGATCACCGACTGCCAGGGAGTCGAGCCTCGGCGTCGGCCGGCCGCTTCGGTGCGGGCTAGTTCGGGGGGCGCCGCCCGGCTGGTGTGGCTGGTCTCGATCGTGGTGACGGGCGGGCTGACGGTCGCCTACTTTGCGCTCCCGGGCCACCACCTGCAGCTGTGGACGCCGCTTGGGCTGGTGGCGGTCCTGTGCACTTCGGCGGGGATCCGGTTGCAGCGCCCCACCCGGCCGTTGGCGTGGTATCTGCTGGCCGGTGCCGAGCTGTGCTTCATCGCGGGTGACACCACGTTCAACGTGCTGACCGATGTGCTGCACCAGCAGAACCCGTTCCCGTCTGTGGCTGACGGCTTTTACCTGCTGATGTACCCGGTCTGGGCGGCGGCTCTGCTGCTGCTGGTGCGGGCCCGCAGCGTGTCCAAGGACCGGGCTAGCCTGCTCGACGCACTGATCATCGCCGCCGGCCTGGGTTTGTTGTCCTGGCTGTATCTGGTCCTGCCCAACTACAACGCCGATGGCCTGAGCCCGTTCTCCCGGGCTGTCTCGGTCGCCTACCCGCTGGGCGACGTGCTGGTGCTGACGATGCTGGCCCGCCTGGTCACCGGCGGGGGCCTGCGGGTCCGCTCGGTGCAGCTGCTGGTGCTGGGGGCGGTCGCGCTGCTGGTCAGCGACGTGGCGTACGGCCTGCAGCAACTGTCCGGCAGTTGGGCGCTGGGCGGGCCCACCGACGCTGGCTGGGCCGTGTTCTACATCGCCTACGGGGCCGCTGCGCTGCACCCCTCCAGCCGGCGGGTCAACGAGCCTGTCGCGCACCGCAGTGCCCAGATCGGCCGGTGGCGCCTGCTGATGCTGGCCTCGGTCAGCCTGATCGCCCCGGCCGTCCTGCTGCTCGAGGCGTTGCACGGCACGGTGCGGCACGGGGTCACCATCGCCGTCTTCTCCGCAGTGCTGTATCTGCTGGTCATCGCCCGGCTGTCGGGCATCGTCGCGGTGCACCGCAGGTCGGTGGAGCGAGAACGGGTGCTACGGGCATCGGGCGAGTCCCTGGTCGCCGCGCAGGGCCTGCCCGATGTTTATGCAGCCGCCCTCGCCGCGGTCCAGGCGCTGACCCCCGGTTCGGGCTCGGTCACTGCCGGGATCTACCTGGTCCAGCACGGCGGGTTGCTGCGGGTCGCGGGTTCGCATCCGATCCTCGGCGATGACAGCGACGCGCTGCTGTGGGACCCGGCCCAGCCGGGCGGCTACCTCGGCGAGCACGGCACGCTGAGCGTCTCCGCCTTGCGCTATGAGAAGGACCTTCGCGGCACGCTGGTGCTCAGGAGCCAGCAGCCGATGAGCCTGGATGTCCACCTGGCGGTGAGCACCCTGGCCTCACAGGTCGCGCTGGCGTTGGAAAGCGCAACCCTCGCCGGTGACCTGCGCAAGCGGGAGAACGAGGCGCACTTCCGGGCCCTGATCCAGAACGCCTCCGACGTCATCGTCGTGGTCGACGAACACGGGCAGATCAGCTACGGCACCCCGTCGCTGGGCCGCGCCCTAGCCGACGACGTCGCCAACCTCACAGGGACACCGCTAGCCGCGCTGCTGCACCCGGGCGACGTCGGTGACCTTAAAGCCGCGCTGGCCAGCGCCCACGTCCCGGCCGCCAAACCCCGGCCGCTGGCCGACTGGCGGCTCCAAGACGGCCGGGGCGGCTACCTGGCCTTCGAGGTGCTGTTCAGCAACCTGCTCGGTGACGACAGCGTCTCCGGCGTCGTCCTGACGATGCGCGACGTCTCCGACCGGCGAGCGCTGGAAGAACAGCTCAAACACCAGGCGTTTCACGACGGGCTGACCGGCCTCGCCGACCGGGTGCTGTTCGGGGACCGGGCAGCGCACGCGCTGGGCCGGGGCCAGCGGCACGACACGCTGCTGGCGATGGTCATGGTCGACCTCGACGACTTCAAAGGTGTCAACGACACCCGCGGCCACGGCGCCGGTGACGAGCTGCTCCAGGAGGTGGCGCGCCGGCTCGAGGCCAACCTTCGCGCCGGCGACACGGCCGCCCGGTTCGGCGGCGACGAGTTCGCGCTGCTCATCGAAGACGTCCCCGACGCGGCCGAGGCCGAGGCGCTCGCGGGCCGGGTCCTGCGCGCGTTCGACCGCCCGTTCCTGCTGCACGGCGAGCCGGTGCGGGTGCACGCCAGCGCCGGGCTGGTCCTGGCCGGTGCTGACACCGCCGCCTTCACCCTGCCCGAGCTGCTGCGCTGCGCGGACCTGGCGCTCTATGCCGCCAAGGAACGCGGCAAAGGCCAAGTGGTGCGCTACTACGACGACCTGCACGCCCGGATGCTCGACCGGCTCGCCCGCCGCGCCGACCTTCAGCGGGCGGTAGAGGCCGGTGAGTTCTTCCTGCACTACCAGCCGATCGTCACCCTGGCCGACGGGCGGGTCCGCGGGGCCGAGGCGCTGCTGCGCTGGCGGCACCCCCAGCGCGGCCTGGTCTCCCCGTCGGAGTTCATCGAACTCGCCGAGGACACCGGACTGATCGTCGAACTCGGTCGCTGGGCGTTGGACGAGGCCTGCCGGCAAGCCAGGGCGTGGGCAGACCAACCCAGCGGCGGAATTAGGGTGTCAGTCAACGTCTCGGGCCGCCAGCTGCACGAGGCCGGTTTCGTCGACGACGTGGCGGCCACGCTGGCACGCCACCAGCTCCCCCCCTCGCTGCTGGTGCTCGAGCTGACCGAAACCGTGCTGGTCGTCGACGGTTCCGGCGTCCCGGAACGGATCGCCGCCCTCAAAGAACTCGGTCTGCAGATCGCCATCGACGACTTCGGCATCGGCTACTCCAGCCTGGCCTACCTTCAACACTTCCCGATCGACATCCTCAAGGTCGACAAGTCCTTCGTCGACGAGCTCGGCAGCGACGACGGCGGCGGGGGTGTGCTCGCCCGGGCCGTGATCTCCCTAGCCCGGTCGTTGGGCCTGGACGTCGTCGCCGAAGGCGTCGAGCACCCAGCCCAGCGCGCCGAACTGGTGACCCTTGGCTGCCGGCTGGGTCAAGGCTTCCTGTTCTCAACGCCGGTCGCCGCCGAGCAGCTGTCCCTGCTGGTCGGGCGAGACCAGCCGCTCGGACCCCCCGGCTCCCCCCCGCAGCCGGAGCCGCAGCCGCCCGGCCCCCCGCAGCCGGAGCCGGATCCGGAGCCGGTGACCGTGCCGGCGCAAAGCGCCGGATTCGAACCGGATCCGGCCCCCGCCACAACCTGCCCATAGCCCCGCCCACGACCCGAGCCGCGCACCTACCTCCCGGAGACCACGATGCCCACCCCCACCCTGCCCGGCGCCCTCACCCGCAACGTGCGGTGGGCCGACCTCGAGCGGCTGCGCCACAGCTCACCGATGTACGACGCGACCATCGAGCAGATCGACGGCCGCCGGATCCGGATCGGGCAGCGCTGGCTCGCCGACTTCGCCTCCTGCAACTACCTCGGCTTCGACCTTGAGCCGCAGATCATCGACTCGGTGCACGGCGCGCTGCGCCAGTGGGGTACCCACCCGAGCTGGTCTCGGCTGCTGGGCAACCCCCGGCTCTACCTCGACATCGAAGACACCCTCACCGAGCTGCTGGGCGCCGAGGACACCCTGGTTCTGCCGACCATCACCCAGATCCACATGTCGGTCATCCCGGCGCTGGCCGGCAAGGGTTGGATGTTCCTCGACGGCCAGGCGCACCGCACCATCTACGACGGCTGCATGGTGGCACGCGGCCAGGGAGCGACACTGAACCGCTTCCCGGCCGGCGACATCGACGCCCTCGCCGGCCAGCTCGCCGCCGCACCCGGCCACGTCGAGAAGATCATCTGCATGGACGGGGTGAACAGCATGACCGGCAACTGCCCCGACGTGCCCGCGTTCGCCGCCCTCGCCCGCCATTACGACGCGTTGCTCTACATCGACGACGCCCACGGCTTCGGCGTCGTCGGCGAACGCCAGCCCGGCGAAACCAGCCCCTACGGAGCCCGTGGCAACTCCATCGTGCGCCACCAGGGCGAGACCTACGACAACATCATCCTGGTCGGCGGGTTCTCCAAGGCCTACTCCTCACTCGCCGCCTTCCTCGCCCTGCCGACCAGGGTGAAGAACTACCTCAAGGTCGCCGCCGCCCCCTACCTGTACTCCGGGCCCTCCCCGGTCGCCTCCCTCGCCACCGTGCTCGCCGGATTCGAGGTCAACGCCGAGCGCGGCGAGCAGATCCGAGCCGACCTGCACCGCAAGAGCGCCCGGGTCCTGGACACCACCACCCGGCTCGGCCTGGCCTGCCCCAACACCTCCGGCCTGCCGATCGTCGAGATCCCGCTGGCCGACCCCGGCGACATCGACGCCGTCGGCGAGCACCTGTTCGACGCCGGGATCTACGTCACCCTGGCTGCCTACCCGCTGGTGTCCCGGGCCGAGGTGGGTTTCCGGGTCCAGGTGACCGCCGCCAACGGCGACGACGAGATCGACGAGCTGTGCACCGCCATCGAGACGCTCGACCGGCGCTACCCGCTCAAGAGGCGGGAAACGACGGCGGTGGCTGCGCTGCCCCCGCAACGCGGCCATGGCTGATCGCGCGCCCTCGCTGCTCACCCCGCTACGGCACCGCGACTTCCGGCTGCTGTGGGCCGGCGCGTCCGGGTCGCTGGCCGGTGACGGGGTCTTTTTGGTCGCCCTCGCCTGGCAGGCCTACACCCTCTCGCCCCACCCGCAAGGCCTCGCGCTGCTCGGAGTCTGCGCCACCGGTCCGCAGCTGCTCGCCCTGGCCGGCGGCGGTGTGCTCAGCGACCGCACCGACCGGCGACGCCTGCTGCTCGGCGCCGACCTGGCGCGCCTGCTCGCGGTGGGAGCCGTCGCGCTGCTGGTGCTCGGCGGCGCCGCCAGGATGTGGCAGCTCGCCGTCCTGTCCGTGGTCTACGGCCTCGGCGCGGGCTTTGCCGCCCCAGCGTTCGACGCCCTCGTCCCCCAGCTGGTCCCCGAGGGCGACCTGGAACAGGCCAACGCCCTCGAACAGTTCCTGCGCCCAGCGATGCTGCGCCTGGCAGGTCCCGCCCTCGGCGGGGTCCTGATCGCCGCCGGCGGCGCCGGCGCCGCTTTCGCGCTCGACGCCTTCACCTTCCTGATCTCAGCGGCCTGCCTGCTGGCCATGCGACCCGGGGGGACACCCCCAGCGGCACGCGTCCCAGCATCGGTGCTGCAGGAGTCGCTGGCCGGGTTGCGTTTCGTCACCGGCCGGGTCTGGCTGTGGGGCACCTTCGCGGCCGCGACCCTGACCTACCTGCTGTTCATCGGCCCCACCGAAGTACTGCTGCCCTACGTCGTCCGCGAGTCGCTGCACGGCTCGGCCGGTGAGCTCGGCCTGGTCCTGGCCAGCGGCGGCGTAGGCGCCCTGGCCGTCGCCGCGCTGATCAGCCGGACCGGCCTGCCGCGGCGGCAGTTCAGCTTCATGTACGCCAGCTGGGCACTCGCCACCCTCGCCGTCGCCGGCTACGGCCTGGCCACCCACGGCTGGCAGCTCATGGCCACCTGCGTAGCAGTAAACGGACTGGAAGCCGCCGGCGCCATCGCCTGGGCGACCACCAAGCAGCGGCTGATCCCCAACGAGCTGATGGGTCGGGTGTCCAGCCTCGACTGGTTCATCTCCATCGCCGGACTACCCGTCTCCTACGCCCTCACCGCCCCCGCAGCGGCTCTGCTCGGCGCCCGGATGACCCTCGTCGGCGCCGGCGTGCTCGGAGCAGCCGTCACCACCGGCGCACTGTTCCTGCCCGGGATGCGCGCCGTCGACGGCGCCACCAACACCGACCTCGAAGCCGACCGCGACACCGACCCGACCCCACGGCCGGCCGCCGAGCTGGCCGCGTGACACACGAGACGCTCCAGCAGCTGCTGGCCGAGCTGTCAGCCGCCTTCTGCGCCCGAGACGTCGACCGGCTGCTCGCCCTGTTCGCGGACCACCAGGACGCGACCTACGCCGGCTCCGAACAGCACGAGCAGGCCACCGGCACCGACGCGCTCAGAGCCCTGTTCACCCAGCTGTTAGCACGCGAGGAGGTCTACACGTTCTCCTTCCCCCACCCGACCTGGGTGACTGCCGGGCAAGCGGTCGGCGTCCTCGCCGACGGCACCGGCACCCAAACCGACCCCCGCGGCACCACCGAACAGTTCACCTACCGCGTCTGCGGCGTCCTCGTCGCCGCCGCGACCGGCTGGCGCTGGATGCTGCTCAGCGGATCCGAACCCACTCAGGCAGCCGGCGACCCCCGCCTGACCAGCACGCAGCAGGCGACCCCGTGCGGCGGGTTCGATGCTCGCCCCGCCAGCCCACGACAACCCGGCGGCCGGCGCCGGCGTCCACTGCAGTTGTTCAGTCCGAGATGGTGCTGGTCCCGGGCGATCGATGCGACCTGGCCCGGGCCGGCGCCGGCCTGACGCTGTGCAGCACCCGCAGTCGCGAACCGGGTAGCAACCGTGGCTCGTCGCCCTGCGCGGGAAGAAGCGAGCGGCTCGCGGATGCTCGCCACGAACTCTCCACCGCCTGCCGCACGTGAAGCAGCTACCAGCACAACTCAACCAGTTGACATCGTGTCGCAGGCGAGTTGGCGTCCGGGGCTATCTGCTCGCCCCCGGGCACACACCCGACCGTTCTGACCGGCGGGCCCCCGTGCCGGCGGTCAGTGCCGGGTCTGTGCTGGCCGGGTGGTGGCGGGTGTGGGGTGTTTGCCGGCGTACATGCGCAGGTCGGCGTGGTGCAGCAGCGCCCCGAAGTCGGCGCCGTCGCCGGGGTAGACGGCGACGCCGATGCTGACGGTGACGGCGACCGGCT